>JAANMT010000096.1_pt1 | contig 82829 bp, 70 predicted proteins | sample 7279711 | NCBI WGS metagenome assembly JAANMT01 (sample SAMN14094538, study PRJNA606508) | bioreactor metagenome | isolation source: A lab-scale SPAN reactor treating ammonium-rich wastewater day 1 | place: Ireland: Galway | collected 2017-01-16
AACCCGCCGGACCCACTGCTTCGCGTGGGTGCCCCGGGTCGCGGCGGGTGGTTCCCGCCGCCTGATGATGGCAGCCACCCCATCGACCCCTTGTACGAGGACCCGAACCATGACGACCACGAAGAAGACCTCCACCAAAGCCGCCGCCCCCAAGGCAAGTGCCAAGAAGGCTGCGACCAAGAAGCCGACCCCCAAGAAGGCAACGCCGAAGAAGGCCACGCCCAAGGCCAAAGGCGACCAGCCGACCGGCGACGCCCCGCGCAGCCAACTCGACCTGGACGAGACCAAGAAGCCGGAAGCGGCCCGCGCCAACAAGCCCAAGTCCAAACCCGCCGCCAACGGCCAGGCCAAGACCAAGAAGCTGAGCGCGATCGACGCCGCCGCGAAGGTGCTGGCGGAATCCAAGACCGCGATGACCACCAAGGAGATGATCGACGCGATGGCCCAGCAGAAACTCTGGACCAGCCCCGGGGGCAAGACGCCGGCGCAAACGCTGTACAGCGCCATCCTGCGGGAGATCGCCACCAAGGGCAAAGAGGCCCGGTTCGCCAAAACGGAACGGGGCAAGTTCGCCGCCAACGGGTAACGATGCCCTCCAAACCCGCCGCCCGAACGCCTCACGTGCCGCCACGCGGGGCGTTTTCTCGTGGCTGGCGTTGTTGGGCAACCCGCGCCGCCGGCCGCCACGTGGGCCAACGAGTGCGACGCGGGGCGGCAACGGGCGGGTTCGCGCCAATGCGCCGCAACTGCCGCCGAATGGCTCGTGCGCCGGTCACCATTCTTTCGCAGAATTCTTTCGCTGCTCCGCTTGATGTTTTTCGCCCGGGCTGGCTCATGTGTCATCGCGCGGCGACCGCCGGCGTTCGACGGACCGCGCCGCCAACCATGGGAGAACGAACGATGCAGCACACGATTGAAATCATCGACGGCATGATGTGCGTGATGGACGAGGACGGCAACGGCCACGACGCCGCGATGCTGGATAGCTACCGCGCCGCCAAACGGCAAATCCAGAAATGGGCGGCCGAATACACGATCGACGTCGCGGACGCCTACCGCCGCTTGGCCGAATACTTCTCGCAGCGGTAGCCCGCCACGCGCTTGCACCAACATCGCCATCCTCCTACGCCCCGGCCTCGGCTGGGGTTTTCTCGTCGGCCGCGATCCGTTCGGCCGTGCGTCCAGTGAACTTCTGCCACCGATCGACGATGACGTCCGCGTACAAACAATCGAGTTCCATCAGATAAGCCCGACGCCCCGTCTGCTCGGCGGCGATCAGCGTGCTACCGCTGCCGCCGAAGAGATCGAGCACGTTTTCCCCGGTGCGCGACGAATACTGCATCGCCCGCACCGCCAGATCGACCGGCTTTTCGGTCAGATGCACCATGCTCTGCGGATTCACCTTCTTCACGTGCCACAGGTCGGTCGCGTTGTTGGGCCCGAAGAATGAATGGCCCGCGCCTTCCCGCCAGCCGTAGAAGCAGATCTCGAACGCGCCCATGAAGTCTTTACGGGTCAACACAGGGTGCTGCTTGTCCCACACGACGCCTTGGGAGAAGTACAGGCCGTGCTTCTTGAGATAGGGCGGGTAGTTGCCGAGGTTCGCGTAGCCACCCCAAATGTAGAAGCCCCGTCCCGGCACCAGCACCCGAGCCAGGTTGCCGAACCAAGCGTCGAGCAATTGGTCGAACGCCTCGTCGGTCACGAAATCGTTCTCCAGCGGTCGATCCTTGGCCCGCAGCTTTTTGCCGGTGGGTTTCGACTTTTCGGGATGCCGAGCCAGGTCGAGGCCCTGGTGGTGCATCGCCGCCGGCAACTTGGTCTTGCCTCGAGCGATATCGAACGTCGCATTGCCTTGGCCGGCCTTGAGCTTCTTGGCTGCCGGATCGTTGGGGTTGGCAAACGAGCTCAGCCCGGCAGCGATGGCGTTGTTGCTGCGCGGTTCAACCTTCACGTTGTAGGGCGGATCGGTGTTCACCAAGTGGATCACCGCGCCGTCGAGCAACCGATCCAGGTCTTCCGGCTTGCTGCTGTCGCCGCACAGCAATCGATGCTCGCCGAGAATCCATAGGTCGCCCGGCTGGGTGATCGCCGCATCGGGCGGTTCGGGCACGTCGTCTGGATCAGTAAGGCCTTCTTGCAAATCGCCACCGAGCAGCTTGGCCAGTTCGTCCTGGTCGAAACCTAGGAGGCCCAGGTCGTAGTTGGCGGCCTGGAGCTCGCCCAACTCGATGGGCAGCAGATCATAATCCCATTCGGCCAGCGAAGCCGTTTGATTGTCGGCGATGCGATAGGCCTTGATCTGCTCGGCCGACAGGTCCTTGGCCACGTGGACCGGCGCTTTTTCTAAACCCAGCTTCTGCGCGGCCTTCCAACGGGTGTGACCGCAGATGATCACACCCTCGGTATCGACCACGATCGGCTGGCGGAAACCGAACTCCCGCAGCGACGCCGCCACGGCATCCACGGCATCGTCATTCAGACGGGGATTGTTCGGGTACGGTTTGATCTGCGAAAGGGGCAACAATTCGATCTTCATAGCGGCATCCTGAGTTGGGGGAACCAGAGCTAATCACGATGAACACAAGCAGGCCATACCACGCCAACTTCCAGAAGAAGGATTCAAGCCCCTCAGCGGCGGGCACGATGTACTCCTTCCAGAAACGTTCGCGGTCGTAGCCGGGATTGGATAAGTCCGACATGGAAGTTCTCCGTGTGAAAATTCGGACACCGAAAACAAACTGTGCTTTGAATGGCGGCTGTTCCCGCGTGGGGCACCTGAGAATTTCCGCCGGGAAGGAACCATCGATCGCAGGCGAGAGGCTCTCCCGCCTGCCACTTTGGCAGGCCCGCCCTGGGCCACCCTGTGGCCTCGTGTGGCGTTCCTGGCCGCGATGGATGGGTTCTGCCAGCCTGCGGCACGGCCGCAACTGCGGCCAACCGTTGCGACCAGCGGGGGCACCTTGGAGAGCAGGTTTCACCTTTCACCCCCCCTCACACACGCACACGCGTATACGCGCACGCGGGCAGCGCGCGGGGGTATACGGGTGAAAGGGTGAAATATGGAGAGAGAGTAGTAGTTTTTCTCTATATATAGGCACTTTTCCGCCTTCCCAGGTTTCACCCTCAGGGGGTGAAACGTGGGTGAACTCTGGGGAAACCTGACCGGCTACAAGTAGGGATTTCCCTTCCAGCACCGGTTCAGGTTTCACCCCTGGGCCGTTTTTCACCCTCACGTTTCACCTCCCTGGAGCAGGCGATACGAACGCAGGTACGAGCCGGGGCGCTGCGTCGTCACGACCTCCACTTCGCCCTGCTGGATCAGGGTGTCGATCAACGCCGCAAAGCCCTTGGAATCGATCTTCATTCGCTTCAGCAGCACGCTGTGAGCCAGCTGATGCCCGGGCGCTTCGCGGAGCTTGCGCACCACCTTCAGGCACTCGGCGTGGAACGGGTTATCGGCCACGTGGTTGTGGGCCATGAACAGCATGCGGCGGGTCTGGTGCAGCATGAGCTGCGTGGCCCACTGCACGGCCGGCACGTTGATCCGTGGTTCCTGGTGATTGGCGCTCACGGCATACAGCAGCGCCAGCTTGCGGACCTGCTCGGGCACGCGCCCCCACACCGTGGTGCCCACCGGATCGCCGCGGGCTTCGGACTGGGCATATTCCGATTCCGACGTCAGGCGTGCCTGCGCCAACAGTTCGCGGGCCTCGGCGTCGGCTTCAACAATCCGCGGCTGGGGATGCCAGGTTTCGAGGTTGCCGGAGCCCGGATTGAATTCGGCCCACCATCGGGCGGTTTCGATGATGCTGGCGGGTGGATCGATGATGCCCGGCTCCTGCCCCACGCTGCGGGGGCCGCTCTCGACGATCAGCATCCGGGCGAAGAACCCGTTGGTGAGCATTCGCTCGGAGAGCGCCTCGTAATAATGCGTGGGGATGGCCGTGCCGTAGACCACCAGGCACGGCTGATCGATCACGCCGGGCGACTCCTTGCCCGCCTTGCGCCGCATGGGATAGATGCTGTTGGCCGCCGAATACATCGTGAGCAGCGTGCCCATGATGTTTTCGTGGCGGGCGTCGCGAGCCTTGTTGATCGACTGGAGCAGGCCGTCGATCTCGTCGGTCTGGAATAGCATGGAAGGCGTCAGGAACAGCGAATCCTGGATGCCTTCGCCCGAGGCGAACTTCTCGCCCAGTGCGTTCACCAGCCCGACGCGGTGCAGGATGTGCGTGTTGAGTTTACGGGGCCAATCCTTGCCGACCGACGAATAGGCCAGGGCCAAGAGATACAAGTTGGTGCGATTGTCGGCGCAGTCGCGCACCTTGCGGCCGGCCAGCACGGACTGCAGAGCCAGCGCCCCGCAAAACGCCAGCGCCGTGTTGGGATAGGGAGCGGTGGCCAGGCAATGATCCATCACGTCGGAAACGAAGCCGGGCACACGCAGCAATTCTTCGGGAAAGGGGCCGGGATCGGGATGGACCGGTTGCGCAGGCGTCGGACAAGCATGGCCGTTGCAACCGAACTGCGACAGGTCGACCTCCTCGCCCCCATCGCAACCGCCGTAACCATCGCTTCGCAGCGCCGCTGCGGCGGCCGCGAAATCGCCTGCGTGCTCCAGCAGCGTGTAGACCGTGAAGGGGGCATAGGCCCGATCCGGCTCAAACGGCGCGGCGTTGGACGAGAACACGTACAGCACGCCGTTCTTCAGCGTGGCGCTCCAGCCTTGCTCCTTGCCTGGCCGACGCCAGTATTCATTCTCGCCGCCCCGCACCCGTTGCCAGCCGTGCCGCAACAACACTTCGCGGACGTCACCCCGCTCGTTGAAGTCATCCCCTGGCCGCCCTGCGCCCGGCATGGGGGCCGGTGAGGATGCCATCGGCGGCATCGTTTCGTTGAGGGCACACGCGGCTTCGATCAGGATCGACCGCTGGGTTTCGCTCAGCACCGGCAGCGACGTCAATGCGCCCTGCTCGATGGCGTAGCCGGGCGTCGGGTCGCACAGAAACAACCCGCCTTCGCCACGGGTTTCGATGAGCGTGCAGGTGACCTCATACTGTTCGCCCACTCGGCGCGGCACGTAGCGTTTACCGGCGATCTCCACCGGCTCGGGGCCATCGACCTCGAGCGTTCGCTGCGCCAGCTTGCGGTTGCCGGGTATGGACGCCTCGCAACGATAAATCACGTGCCGCCCGCCCGACTGCGAGCGTTCAACCACCAACTGCTCGACCAACCCTGCCGCTTCGGTCGCCACGAGGTCCCGCCAGCGATCGAACAACTCGCCCTCATGATCGAAGTCGATCATCTCCATATTGCCCGACGCCGCACCGGTCAGCAGGCATGCTGCCGGCGCGTCGGCAAACCAGGTCCGCACCTGTTGCTCGGTTGGCAGCCGACGCTGGTATTGCTTCCAGGCCGATAGCGCAGGCCGCTTTTCCGCAGGGATCGCGGGCAGCACGCACAGGCCGGAGCGGAGAAAGGACAGCGCGATTTCGCTCAAGTCGCACGCTCCTTCTTCCACCGTTCCCAGCCCTTCAAGCACGTCTGGCACGTGTGTATGTGCCGCCGGCTGCCTTCGATGCGCACAACCTTGCCTTCTGGCCGCCATCGCCCGCAGAGAAATGTGACGATCCCGCCGTGGTGGCTGTGAACGATGTGCCGGTGTCCACGTTCATCGCGGCCGACGCAGACCAAAGACATAGCCGGCAACGGTTCACTCTGCGTGCATTCGCTCGCAACCAATGGACTGTTCACTGCGAAACCTCAAGCTAAAAGGGAATCTCGTCGGGGTCGTAGGTGCAAATTTCGGTGGCAGGCAGCGGCTCAGGAAGGGCGCCAAGTTCGTAATCGATAATCCGCTCGTAGGGATCGCCGGCCACGGCGCGCACGGTGATGCCCAGCGTGGGAGCCAGACCGCCCCCTTGGATGATGTCGACCGCTTCCTGGGCCGTGCTGGGCACCGGGTCGGGCGACCGTTGTCGCCACCAGGCGATCGCCTTTTGCCGGGCGTACCCCTGGTGCTCAAAGCAGATCCATTCGGACTTGTACTGGTGCCAGCCCACGCGGTAATCCACTCGCAGCGTCTTGGGATCGTCCTCGCTGGCACCCCGTTTCGTATGCACGCTGCAGAGCATGTCCTGCACGTGGTACTTGTTGGTCGTGACCTGGCCCGACAGAATGCCGGCTTCACTGGCCTTGGCCTCGTGCTTTTGGCGCTCGGGAGGCGGGAACTCGTAGCCGCACTGGGGGCACTTGGCGAACCCGGTCGCGATTACCGCCTGGCACTCCGGGCATTCCTTGGCCGGCGCTTGGCCGTTGCCGCGATCCGACGTGGTGACCTTGATTTCATCCACCGGGCCATGCCGCAGCACGTTGCCGCCGAAGTCCAGCACCAGGCAGTTTTCCTTGCTGGGATGCAGGCGGAAACCTCGCCCCACCATTTGGTAATACAGGCCAGGCGACATGGTGGGCCGCACCAGGGCCACACAGTCGATGTGCGGCGCATCGAACCCGGTGGTCAACACATTGACATTGCACAAATACTTGAGCTGGCCCGCCTTGAAGCGGGCCAGAGTGGCGTCGCGCTCGGCCGCGGGGGTGTCGCCGGAGACGAATCCGCAGGCGAAGCCAAACTCATGCAGAACTTCCACAATGTGCTGGCCGTGCTTGACGCCCGAGGCGAAGATCAGGCAGGCATTGCGGCCAGAGGTGTGCTCCACGATCTCGGCGCAGGCCGACCGCACCAGCGCATCCTGGTCCATCAGGTTTTCGAGCTCGTCGGCCACGAATTCGCCACCCCGCACGTGCAGCGCCGTGGTGTCGGCTTTGGCCTTGCCGGCCTTGCTCACCAGCGGGCACAGGTAGCCGCCCACAATCAATTCACGCACGCCCACCTCGCAGCAGATGTGGTTCAAGTAGCCGTCGGGCGTGCAGATGGGGCCGGTCTTCAGGCGATACGGAGTGGCCGTGAAGCCCACGATCCGCAGCTGCGGATTGATCACCCGGGCATCCGCCAGGAACTGCCGATACATGCCGTCCCCTTCCAGGGGAATGAGGTGCGCTTCGTCCACCAGCACCAGGTCGAACGCCTCCAATTCGCAGGCCCGCCTGTACACACTCTGGATGCCGGCGATGATCACCGGGTGCTGTGTATCCCGCCGCTTGAGCCCGGCCGAATAGATGCCGAACTCCACTTCGGGACAGACCTCATGCAGCTTGTCAGCCGTCTGCTGCAACAGCTCTTTCACATGGGCCAGGATCAACACCCGCCCATTCCACTGCATAACTGCTTCCTTACAGATCGACGCCATGATGGGCGTCTTGCCGCCGGCGGTCGGCACCACGGCGCAGGGGTTGTCGTCGCGGGTCCGCAGGTGTTCGTAAACGGCCGCCTTGACTTCTTCTTGATAGGGCCGGAGCACAATCATCTAAGATGGCACCTCGTCAATGCGCACAACGGTTTGGCCGCCTTCCTTGGGTTCGCCCTTTTCGATCGTGAGCCGAACGATCTGGCTGTCGTCGGCATAGGCCCCGCCGTGCTGGAGCGCATCGAGCAAGGCCTTCTGCACGTTGTCGATATCGCGGCGGCGGCGGTCAGGCGGGTGGACCACGATCTCGACGGCCAGCGGACCGTGAAGTGGGCGAACCCGCCGCGCCGCGAGGATCGCGCAGACTTCCGTGCGGAATGCGCGACCCCCGCGGCTGATGAGCGTCCGTGTCCCCACGCGCCGCCAGTAGTGGTTGACGCTGGGCGGGTACGGCAGCTGGAACTCGACCATCACGGCCGCTTCCAGGGAGGCGTGCTGTTGTTGGTCGCGGATGGCGATGCCGTAGCGGCGGGCTGCGGCGACTCCTTCTTGCTGTAGCCCTTGATTTCGTTCGTGATCTCGCCGGTATCTGCACGTTTCTTGCACTTCACGTGGATCATCAGCGGCAGGTTGTGCAGTTCCACGCTGTCGCGGGGAGTAAGCACCCCGACGGCCCGACAGATGGCGGACAGTTCGCCTTGCGCGATCTTCCGCGCAGTTTCATTCGGGTTGTCGAGGTTGAGCCGCGCCCACAGCAGACGGTTCTGATACGGGCCTTCGATGATCTGGAACGTGAGCTGCAGATAGTTGCCAGTGCCGGCCTTCGTCGGCTTCATCTCCGACTCGGTGATCACGGCCACGTACTTGCCGGCGGGAATCGGTTCGAAGTCGCCGGCGGGCTCCACGGTGTTGGCGTCGAATCCAGAAAGATCAGCCATCGGTTTGGGTTCCTTGGGGTTGATGGTTGGAAAGGGCTTGCATGAAGGCCGCCCAGGAGAGCGGCAGTTCCTCGGTGATGCCGTAACGGTTCTTGGCCACGCACGAAGGTCCGCCGACGCAACGCAGAATTCGCTCGCCGCCGTCCTTGCCGATCGCGTGGGCGAGCGTCCGCTTGCGGCCGAAGCCGGCATCCTCGGACTGCGTGCGAATCTTCCGCGTGGCGAATAGCACCGCGTCGCACCATTCGCTCACCAGCGCCGCGGCGTGTTTGTGGAGACGCGGGGAATAGCGGTCGTAGGGACTCGACTCGGGGTCTTCAAATCGTTCGACCTTGGAATGCGCGATGAGCACGATGACCATCCCGCGCTGGTTGCGCAGCGCGGCCAGATGGTCGATGACCTCGCGCCAGTAGGTCAGCGCGTGCGTGTAACCCTTCGCGTAACCGCCGTCGACCTTTTCGATGGAGTTGACGCCGCACTCGAGGCAGAGCTTGTCCCACACCAAGCGTTCCAACCAGTCGAGCGAGTCGATCACCACTGTTTCGTAGTCGTGCTCTTCCCGCCGCAATTCCGCCAGCGCCGCGACGACTTCGTCGTAGCTGGTGGCCAGGGGAAACTTGTCACAGGCAATTTCATCGAGGCCATCTTCGATTTGCACATAGACCGGCTTGGGGGCCTGCGACCCGAACGTGGATTTGCCGATGCCTTCGACGCCGTAACAGAGAATGCGAGGCGGCTTCGATGCCCGCCCCCGCTGGATATTGGCCAACAAACTCACGCGGCAACCTCCTGGGTTTGATGGTCGTGTTGGGCTAGGCGTTCCACCCGGAAGGCGTCGGGCTCGACCTCGCGGGCCACAAAGCCCACGAACAGGCGGTTGAGATCCCGACCGACCGGCGTGCCCGCGTCGATGACGCAGGCACGCTTGGTCGGATCGAAGAAGTGAGCCGCATCCAACCGGGTCTGAGCCCCGCCATGCAGGGCCTCGCAAGCCCACACCGCCAGGAGCAGCGAGGCTTCGATATCCTCGGCCTGCACCTGCTCGTTGAAGCTGTAGCGATAGAGGTCCGCAACCATGAAGGGCTCCTCGCAAGAACGTGTGTCGCTAACTTGTTAAGAACCCGGTTGGACGCCGAACTGACGACGAAAAACTACAAGTACTGCCTCAGGCCGCGCTCCTCGAACCGGGACCGCAGCTTGCGGAGCCAGTCGTTGAGCGTGGTGCGAGGCACGTCCAGGTCCCGAGCGGCTTGCGCCACCGAGCGACTCTGCAGCAGTTGGCAGAACTCGCGGAGCCGGTCGTCCTCGAGGTGCTCCAGGCACTCCGCGATGTCCAGCCGCAGTTCCACCTGCTCCTGCGGAGCACGTTGAACCTGGCCGCGGCGGGACGGGACGTGGCACTGGCAGATGGTGTCGGCCAATTCGGCCGGGTCATCCTCGTCGCCGACGCTGACGTGAAGGGACGACGTGCAGCGGTAGTCCCGCTTCTCCGCGAGGCTGTCGCGGATCATGCTGGCGATGTGCCGGCGAACCGTCGTGGCCACGAACGCCTTCCATTTGGCGCAGTCGGGATTGGCCTGGGGCAGGTGCTTGAGCAACTTCAGATAGAGCTGCTGCTCGATCACGTCGTTGTCGTCGGGCCTGAAGCCGAACTTGCCGGCCAGCTTTCGGGCCTGCTTGCGAACGAACCCTTGGGTGAAGGAGTCGATCTTCGAAACGTGGTCGTCGTACATGGGGATCTCCTCCTGGCCGCGGAGGAGAGCGGCGGGCGACGACGACTGGCGAAGGAGATGCAGGCCAACGAAAGCGGAGGCGGTGCGAGTAACGCCGAATTCGGCGTGCCCACATCCGCCTCCGCGTTGCGGCCAGCGAAATGTCTGGTACGAATTGGAATGTCGATACGAATTGCCGGGGGCCTAACCCGATGCTCAGGCGGCGGACTCCTTCACGACCATGCGGAATGGCAGTCCGTGCTTGAACTCCAGCCGCTTGATGACGAAGTCCTTGCGCTCGTCGAAGAAGTCGAACAGCTCGACGACCTGCGCCTTCAGCGCGAAGTCCGGCCGCGCAAGTTCGGGCCGAGCGCCGTTTTCGCGGCGAAATGTGATCTCGCGCTCGATGTCGGGAAGGGGTTCCAGGACCGGCTCGCCGCCCTGGACCGGGAGGTTCTCGATCCAGCCGTGGTTGATGTCCTGGCCCAACTCGATCAGGGCCTGTCGCGGCCGGGAAAGCTGCCACTTGGTGATGTCCCGCGCCCCAGGCCGGTCGGGCGCGGGACGTGGGGGTGGCAATCGCCGCCTCATATCGTCCTCCGTTTCAGCAAGAAGGATGGTTGCCGTAACCACTTACGCTGAAACGAATTGTCGAGAGATGCCGCGTTTGCTTGCAGGACAAGTCAAAACGGCACAAGACAAGTGGCCAGAGCAGAGGCCGGAAATTTCGGCGATCCCAAGAGGAGATGCGACAAGTCGAAATTTCTTAAGACAAGTCCGGCTGGAACGGGCGGGCGACGACCGAAAAGGGGTTGATTCGGTAGCCATCGCGGCACGATTGGACGATGTCCTCCCGGTTGATGGGAGTGCCGGATTTCCGCTTCAACGATTCCGCGATGGTGTTCTGCAGGTTGTTGATGAGTGACCGCACGTTGCCCTCGTCCGTCTCGCGTTTGCCCGTCTGCGACGCCAACTCCTCAATCAGCCTGTCGATGGTCCACGCCCGGAATTGTTCGGGAGTTCGTTCACTACGCAGGTCGTCGAGGAACCACTGCCAGAGGATTCGGAACACGCGGTGCCGAGGTTTTGCGTTCGCTGGAACCACCGTTTCGCCGTCCACGCGCACGATGTTGGGGCCGACCTCGACGACGAATTGCCGGCCGGAAGGCGACGGACGCTGGGGTTCGACGACGGTGTGCGCGGGCCCCTTTCCGAACAGCGCGACTGCCATGTTCGGCCCACGCGGACGCCCCTTCGCCGCCGCCGTTTGCAAAGCGTCCCGCAACACAACCTCACCGCAGACCAACTCGGCCAGCGACACCCTCGTCAACCATTCCCCTTCGCCAAACCTCGCATGATTTGGGTTCACGGCGACGAAGCATGCGGGATTCATCTCGGCCCACGTTTGCGACCAGTACATGCCGTCCGTCAAAAAGTCGATCAGGCAGACGAAAATTTCCGCCCCGCCCAGGCCCAGCCGATACGCCCCTTCCGCCACGGCTTTGAAGCTGGGATCGACTTCGGCAAGCAGACCTTGGCAATACTTCGTGACCCCGTCGCGAGAGACGCGCGGGCGCAGCTCGGTGAGCCGGCGCTTGTCATAGTGATCGGGATAGATGCGGCGGTCGCAGACGGGGCAGCAGAGCTCGGCCTTGGAATCCTCGTGATCGTGGGCGACGACGATGCGGCCCGCACAGTTGCGGTGGCCGCGCCCGAAGTCCGCGTCTTCGGGATCGGCGCAGAGCACGACCTGCACCAAGCCGAAGTCGATCAAGCCCAGCGACGCCAAATGGTCGGCGGCCGAAAGGTCGTCCGGTTTGGGCGACTTGATCGTCGCGCCGTTGCGGAGCAATCGCTCCGCAACATCACGCCTTACCTTTGAAACGTTTTTCGGTCGAGAGGACCGGGATTTCATGCGTCGCCCTCATGTAGTCTTCGAACGCCTTCCGTTGCAGTGGATTGAGCGTGTGGTCGGTGTACCGGACCTCGTATTCGTCGTCCCCCTCCTCGCGCTTGTCAAAGATCAACTTCACGCGCTTCTTGCGGTAGATGACTTTGACGCTCTCGAAGCGGTCGACGGCGTCGATCAGCGGCCCAACCTTGGTCTCGAAGTCGATGACGGAGGGGCCGATTGAACTAAAGTGCCGATCCGCAAGCATTATTGGGATTTCCCCAACGAGCGGCGAGCTATTGGTGGTCAACTCCACCCAGACGATTTCATCGATGCTCTGGTCGCGAAGCTGGCCCAGCAGACGGACGATCTGATTGGCGTAGGTGATTTCGCACTCGTTCTCGTATTCGCATTCCGCGCCGTAGTAGGCCGAGGCGATTCGGTTGGCGATCTCCAGGGACTCGCTGACGCTGGTCGAGCAGATGTTGACCCGCTTCGCGCCGTCGAAGAATTCCAGCACGATCCATTCCGGCTCGTGGCCATGCACGAGCGCGCCGTTGCGCAGGACGGAAGATGGACGAAAGCAGCGGCGGACGAATACCAGATGGTGTCCGTCGTGGGGCATGATGTTCATCAACTCGCCCGTCCGGCCGTCTCCCTTCGACTTGTCGAACGCCTCCAGGATCAGTGCCACTGTGTCGGGCTGTAGGAACTCGCCGAGCGGCTGATCCGGCCGCCGCCGGTTCTGTTTCATGACCATGCGGGCCGCACCACGTTTGTAGAGCTTGTCCAGGTGCAGGATGCTTCGGAGCTCGGCCGGGTCTGCCGCGTAGATTGCGAAGCAAATCGCCAGCGTGTCGAAATCGTCTTCGTCTTTTCGACACATTTCCATCAAATCAGATGGCAGAATCGAAGTCGCCCACTCGACCGTGGCCAATCTCGACTTGCGGAGACTGAACTCTTGCACGAGCAGGTAGGGTAACAGTTCGCCGTTCGAGCCCCGCAGGTCCTTTTTCTTCTCACGTAGCGAACTGGAGCCGTTCATCCCGAAGTTGCGCCGCAGAATCTCCACCTGCCGCCCGGCCCGCTTGCCGATCCATTCCTCCATGAATTCGCTGTCGGCGGCGGACCTCGCGACCCCATCGACGCCGATTTCCAATTCGTTCTCCCAAAAGTCGCGCGCGGGTGCTCCGCAATTGCTGAGAATTTCGTTGATCTGTTCGGGGGCCATCACCGATCCTTTTCGATATGTGGCTGGCCGTCAGCTGTCCACTAAATCGTCGGCCCGTCGAACGGCGACGACCTTGCCAAGGATTCTGATTTCATCGTCGGAGCCGACGACTATCGACTTGTATTGCTTGTTCTCCGGGCGCAGCTCGATCTGGTCGCCACGGATAAAAAGGCGCTTCACGGTGGCCTCATCGCCGACCAGCGCCACGACGATTTCACCGCTTTCTGCCACCGGTTGCTGCCGCACGATCACCAGATCGCCGTCGCTCATGCCGGCGTTGAGCATGCTGTCGCCTGAAACCCTTAATGCGAAACACCGCCCCCGCCCGGCCACGGTGGCGTCGACCAGCACGTCGCCCATGCGGTTCTCTTCGGCCAGCATCGCCGGCCCTGCTTTCACCAGTCCAAGCAGCGGCACCGACACCAGCGACTCGACCGGTTGCTCCGGTTCGCGCACCAAGGCCAGGCTGCGGGCCTGCCGCGGCTGGCGGGTGACGTAGCCCTTGCGCTCCAACTGCTTGACCAGCTGGTGGGCGCTCGCGCCCGTGATGCCCAGCAGATCTCCGAGTTCCTTCATGGTTGGCGGAAATTTATGGCTGGCGATGAAGTCGCGAACTTCCTTCAGCACGCGGCGCTGGTTGTCCGTAATTGACTCAACTTGTGGACGCCCACGCCCCCGTTGCTTTTCCGTCATTCTTCCCTCTTGAATTTCCACTGATGCGTATCACGGTGAATTGACGGAATCATAGCAGAGACTGCCGGGTTAACACAATACAGTGCTAGCAGAATGGCGGACCCACTACCGGTAGCGGTAGCCGAGGCAGGGCGGGGGAGCGTTTTTCTCGTTGTCCTTCGTCAGTTTCCGCTCCGACCGGGTTGTTAACGGGGTAGGCCGATCACGATTTTCCTACCCAGGCAGCCGCCCACATGCCCTCCATTGACCACCCCTCCCAGCTCTCTGCCGAGCAGTGCCGCCGCGAGTTGGCGGGCATCTTCGCCGCCGGAATCCTGCGCCTGCGAAACCGTCGCAAACGGGTCGAAAGCACTCCCACGCCGAAGCTGGAAACCGGCTCGAAATCCCGCTCTCCACGCCTTGAGGTTTCGGGCGGAACCGTGCTCAGTGTCCACCAGGGTTAACGGTTCCGAGAGTCCCGAACACCAGGAACGAAAGCATGCTGAACATCAACAAGGAGGTCGCCGCGATGGAGCGGATGACCGTCGACCAACTGCGGACCAAGTACGCCGAGGTTTTCGGCGAAGCGACCAATGGCCGCCACAAGGAATGGCTCATCAAGCGGATCGTTTGGCGCATGCAGGCCAACGTCGAAGGCGATCTTTCCGAGAGGGCACGCCGCAGAGCGATGGAATTGGCCAACGATGCCGACCTGCGGGTGACTGCGCCGCGACAGCCCAAGCCGACCGCTGATGCGGAGGAACGCACGAAAACGGTGGCGATGAAGATAGCGGGCAACTATGAGTTGCTGCCTGGCACGGTGCTTACGCGCGAATACAAGGGCAATACGATCCGCGTGAGGGTGCTGGACGATGGGTTCGAGCACGAAGGGGAGCGGTACAAGTCGCTGACCGCCGTCGCCAAGGCAGTCACCGGCAAGCACTGGAACGGATTCCATTTCTTCGGCCTGCGGAAGAACGGGGGTGGGCAATGAGCCGCACCAAGTCAAAGCCAACCCCCGCGCCGGTGATGAAGTGCGCGATCTACACCCGCAAGTCCACCGAGGAGGGGCTCGACCAGGAGTACAACTCGCTCGACGCCCAGCGCGACGCCGGCGAGGCGTACATCAAGAGCCAGCAGCACGAAGGCTGGGTGTGCCTGCCTGAACAGTACGACGACGGCGGGTTCACCGGAGCCAACATGGATCGGCCCGCCCTTCGCCGCCTGCTGGCCGACATCGAGGCCGGCAAGGTCACCTGCGTGGTGGTCTACAAGGTCGACCGCCTCAGCCGCAGCCTGCTCGATTTCGCCCGCATCATGGAAACGTTCGAGCGGCACAACGTGTCGTTCGTCAGCGTCACCCAGGCGTTCAACACGGCATCGTCCATGGGCCGCCTGGTGTTGAACGTGCTGCTCTCGTTCGCCCAGTTCGAACGGGAGATGATCAGCGAGCGGACCCGAGACAAGATCGCCGCCGCCCGCCGCAAGGGCAAATGGTCGGGCGGCATGCCGATCCTGGGTTACACCGTCGTCGAGACGAAACTCGTCGTCGATGCGGTCGAGGCCAAGCGCGTCCGCGAAATATTCGAGATGTACCTTGAGCACCAGTCGCTGCTCGCGGTGGTCAAGCAGCTCAACGCGCGGGATTGGCGGACGAAGCGCTGGACCACGCGCAAGGGAACGGTTCGCGGCGGGCGACCGTTCGACAAGAACTCGCTCTACGACCTGCTCACCAATGTCGCTTACATCGGCAAGATCAGGTACAAGGACGAGGTCCACCAAGGCGAGCACCAAGCGATCCTCGATGCCGAACTATTCGCTCGGGCGCAGTCGATATTGCAGCGGAATGGCCGCAGCGGCGGGCGGGCGGTGCGGAACAAGCACAACGCGCTGCTTCGTGGCTTGCTGCGCTGCGCCGCCTGCGAATGCGGGATGAGCCACACCTACACCGCCAAGGGGAGCCGGCAGTACCGCTATTACGTTTGCCATCGTGCCCAGAAGCGTGGCTGGCAAGTTTGTCCCTCTCCGTCGATCCCGGCCGGCGAGATCGAGCGATTCGTGATCGACCAGATCAAGGCCGTGGGCCGCGACCCGCTGGTGATCGAGGAAACCCTCATCCAGGCGCGCCGGCAGGCGGAAGGCGAGATCGACCGCCTCACGGCCCAGCGGGCGGACCTAATGGCCCGCCTCCGCGCCGACCACGCCGAGGTTGGCCACTTGGCCGCGACGGCGCGCCCTGGCGACTCTCGCCTCCTCGACGCCCACGAGCGCATCCGTGACGCCGAGCGGCGGGCGACCGAGATCGACGATGAACTGGCCACGCTTGAAGGCGAGCTGGTCGACGAGGCCGAGGTCGCGACGGCGCTGGCCGACTTCGACGTCGTATGGGAGAACTTGGCACCCCGCGAGCAGGCCCGCGTCGTGGAACTCCTGGTCGAGCAGGTCGAGTACGACGGCCACGCCGGCAACATCACGATCACCTTCCGGCCTGCGGGAATCAAAACGCTGGCCGGCGAACTGGCCAATCAAAAGGAGGAAGCGGCATGATCACCATCCAGCGAAAGATTCACTTCAGCAACGGCCGGCGCTCGCGGAAAGAGCTTCGCCAGGGGGACGCCGCGCCCGTCGCCCCCGACGGGCGGGTGCCCCGCGTCTCTCGGCTCATGGCCCTGGCCATCCGGCTCGACGGCCTGATCCGCGACGGCGTCGTGGCGGACCAGGCGGAACTCGCGCGGCTGGGGCACGTTTCACGTGCCCGATTGACGCAAGTGATGAATCTGCTTTGCCTTGCGCCGGATATCCAGGAACAGATCCTGTTCTTGCCTAAGACCTACGGAGGTCGCGATGTAATCACTGAGAGATCATTGCGCTACCTCGTCGCCATTCCGTCATGGGCCAAGCAACGCACAGAATGGTCCAGGCTCAATGCAGGCCAGGCTCTCTGAGGATCGCCTACCGAAAGAGGTGAATCTCCAGTATGATCTTGGGAAGTTTCGGAAGTGTAGCCAACGTGGTAGCAAGCACACATAAGTCATTGTGGCGAAAGGCCTTCCGTTCTCCGGAGACCGGAGGTACAGTCCCGTTTTCCTGTCCTTTGGTTTAGCTCAGAAAGGAATTTCCACAAAGGCTCAATCGGGTGGAACCCCATCGTTGACGAAAAGTGCTTCATTTTAGCCACTCGCGACCCAGGTTGACAATGCCGCACACAAAAGGCTCGCAAGTCGTTTAGAAGGGGTAACTTGCAGCCGCTGTCAAGTCGGTTGCGACGAGCTTTCACGTAGGATAACCTGTCATTTTGACAGCATTTAAGACAACGAAGGATTGATCGGCACGGACGACAATGAAGACACAAACAAAGAGGCGATCCCGAGTCTCGCAGTCGAGATCCAAGCAAGCCAAATCACATCGTAGCGTTACGTCCAATTCAGACCAAAAGAAGCGTGCTGATGCCAGCAAGGCACCATCCGTCGGTTGCCTGTTTTCCGCGATGGGGGGGTTTGCCAAGGCATTCCAAATGGTAGGAGCGCGAGTGCTTTGGGCGAATGAGAAAGATCCTTTCGCCAGCATGACCTTCCGTGCAAATTTTCCGGACGTGCGACACTTTGAAAAGCCAGTCGAAGAACTCTCTGTGGTCGAGGATCGGCTTCAACCTGTCGACATTTTGACTGGCGGATTTCCTTGCCAACCGTTCTCGGTTGCAGGTGAAAAACGCGGGTTCAACGACGAACGCGGACTGCTCTTCCTTGAGATCATTCGACTGATAAGCGAATTTGGTCGCAAACGCCCGAAAGTGTTGGTCCTTGAGAATGTCGGCAGCTTTAAGACGCATGACGAGGGAAGGACATTTCGGCGCGTGCAACACGAGATACAAAAAGCGGGCTACTGGTTCGGCGAGAAAGACGCTCAGGTACTCAACACCGCAACTCACACGGATATACCGCAGAATCGATCTAGGGTCTTTATGGTTGCATTCTCGACAGACCATTTTTCGTCAAACACGTTTCAATTCCCGGCACCATTGCCCGACGGATCGCTGAGAAAGGTCTGGGATTTCCTTGACCTGAATCACAAGCAGGAGTCGTGGTATTACTTTGACGAAAGCTCGCAATATTATGAGCCTTTCCGTCGCGCCATCGAAAAGCATGGGTCTAAGCGCATATATCAACTACGCCGGAATTATGTGCGCGACAACAAATCTGGACTGTGCTTTACGCTAATGGCGAACATGGGCATCGGCGGCCACAACGAGCCCGTGATTAAAGATAGATGGGGAATACGAAAACTCACTCCCATTGAGTGCGCGAGGCTTCAAGGCTATAGCGACGACTGGTTTGAGTTTCCTCCCGAAGTAACCCGCCGTGAGGCGTATAAACAAATCGGAAACACGGTGACCGTTCCTCTGGTCGCCAGAATCGCTGACACCTGCGTTCGGAACCTCAGCTCCGGCTAGCCGCAGGCATCTCCTTGCTCAAAGCGATATAATCGGTCTTGCATCTAAGTTTCACCACCGGCGCTGTGCTATGTCAAAATCACTAACTTGGCATTTTTTAACATATGCTAATCGACCGCGACGAATTGAGGGATTGAACGACGCTGGCATTACCACATTTCGTGGCGACTACTATCGCTCGATGGCGAGGGAAGCAATCCAGAACAGTTTGGATGCGAAAGACCTCCAGTCTTCTCGACCCGTAACGGTTGAGTTTGAGCGATTCGATCTTCCGTCTTCTCAGTTTCCCGACCTTGCAGAATTGAAGCGAACCTTCGACGACTGCGCGGAGTTCTTCGCGGACAACGAGCAGACAGTCAGGTTCTTTGAGCGCGCTGTCGAGATCGTCACCAAAAGCAAAATCCCTGTGCTTCGAATTGGGGACAGCGGCACGACTGGCCTCGTTGGGGACGACGAGGACATCACTTCTCAATGGGTTGGCCTCACAGGTGCCAACGGTCTATCGGGCAAGGGACCCGGGTCCGGCGGTTCGTATGGAATCGGGCAGAACGCTCCGTTCGCCGCCAGCGACCTCCGGACCGTGTTTTATTCGACTTGCACAGGCCGGGGGCAACAGCGATTCCTCGGAGTTGCAAGGCTAGTGACTCACAAGCGTGATGGCGAATGGAGACATGACGAGGGCTCGCTTGGCCAGAATTCTGGTGAGTCGGTAACAGCCAAAACAAAGATTCCCTCTAGGTTCCTCAGGACAACGAAGGGAACGGATCTGTTTGTCATGGGGTTCAAGGAGGAAGAACACTGGGAGCGCGACCTCGAGGTGTCGGTGCTCGACAATTTTTGGCCTGCCATCATGCAGAAGGACCTGGTGGTCAAGATCGGCACCAAGAAGATAACGGCTCGGAATCTCGAAAAACTGCTCGAATCATTGGATCCTGAGAATGAATCCGATGCTTATGCCTATTACCGCGCGTACACCGAGCCAGACGCCTGGTATGAAGAGAATCTGGATGAGATTGGCAAGTGCCATTACTGCGCGAGAGTTGGCGATGAGCTGAGTCCCCGAAAGGTGGCCATGATTCGCCAGTCTGGAATGGTCATTTATCGGCGGGACTTCCGGTTCGGGATACCCTACTGCGGCGTCTTTCATTGTGATGATGAGGATGGAAATGAGATCCTAAGGCGGATGGAGCCACCCGCGCATGATAAGTGGGACAAGGACCTGCCGGAGAAAGGCAGCCACACAAAAGTCGACAGAATAATACGTGACTTCATTCGAGAATGCATGCAGGAGCTGCAGCCCGAAGTCGACGATGACGAGATTGAAATCGACGAGTTGGATGAGTACTTGCCCGACTATGAAAATGAGTCCCAGGAAGGCGCTGACCCGCAAGAAGCGTTTCCAGGAGAATTCGACAAGAAGGAGCCCCGCAAGACTTTGCCAGTCGACAACGTGAAGCCGAAGCCGTCGCCACCGTCGGGCAGTGGCGACGACGAGGGAAGCTATGGTGAAGGCGACTCTGGAAAGACTGGAGGCGAAGGGGCAGGCGGTGGCGACAGCGACCAGGGTGGTGGCGGCTCCAGTGGAGGACCTTCCGTACCAGTTCGGTATCGAGCGTTTCCTTCAGATGCAGGCGGCAAAGAGTATGAGCTCCACATCCGCGACGATTCAGGGTCCGCTCGCAAGGTTTACCTCTCACTGCGTGCGAGTGGCGACGACATCTTGGCGCCCGTCCGCGTAACGAAGGCTCGTTTGGGTGGCAAGTCAGTTCCTATTGCGGGAGGGGGGCTCAGATTCGGCCCGGTGAACATAGGAAAGAACAAGCCGTTGACATTATCCGTGGAACTCGCCGACCCCATGGCGGTAGCGATGGAGGTGATTGCCCATGAAGCTAACAGCTAGATCCTACCCGCGACCGGTCGTCGGCAATGGCGACGATGTGAATGCGGGATTTCAGTCGCCAATCGAAGTTGCTACGCAAGGGCAGGTAATCGATGTTTCGGTCCTTTTTCAGAATGGCAGCAGCACCTTAGAGTCGCTGATCAAGAAGAAGAAGGTCGCATATGCAGTGCACCTTGAATGCAGCAGCACTTTCTTCCGACAGTCTTACGAGACGCACGACGTGAGCCTCGCCATAGAGATTCCCAGAACTTCACTCCATGGTCGCGTCGACGGCGTCGTCATGGCTGTGGCGAAGACCCGCATCGCGAATTACAAAGTCGATGCGTCTCATCCTGACTATGGCTCGCGACAATTTGAGGTTGAGCCTGGCGACGTCCTCGCCGTCGCTGAACCGTTTCGTTTCGACGTCGACGTCGAAGCTGAAGACCTTCAGAAGATTAGCTCAATCATGGTCATCTGCCCCGACCACGACCGGGAGCAGGGCGAAATGGTAGTTCATTGGCATGAGCCTCGAATTAAGATCATTTTGCCGAAGGAAGACTTCGCGCGGTACAAGATGGTGCGGCAGAGCCCGCTTTCCCAATCGCTTGCAGGTATGCTTGTGGCACTTCCCGTGCTTACCGAGGCCGTGCGACAAGTGACGACCGATGAGTCTGAATTCTCTGATATGCGATGGCACCGCTGCATTAAGCGACGAATCGAAGAGCTTGAGATTGCCGCCAATGAAGAGCCGCTTGTAATTGCGCAGAAGATTCTGGCTAATCCTGTTTCGCGTTCGCTCCAGCAATGCTTCGATGAGATGGATTTCGGCGACTAAAGACTTTGGTTGACAACATGATTGAGATTAAAGCGTTTTCCCATTCAGCTACCTCGGAACTCCTCCAGCAAGTCGAGGACAACTTCGAGCGATACAAGCAGGAAAAGCCCTGGGCTGCTGCTGCCATGAAATCCATGCAGCATGGAGTGATCGCTACGCGTCTGAAGCCTGCGAAGAAAATTGAGTTGCTCGCGGATCCGCCAAAACAGAAGGGTCATTACGACCTTGAAAACTCCATAAGACTGCATCAATCGCTTCCGAACATGACGCCAGTGCAAGCTCGGGATCCGCGCCTGTGGGCGTTTCTTGCCCACGACACATTCTGGGAGTACATGCGAAATCGATGGGCGGTCGAGACTGTGCGCGCGAATGAGAACTCGATTACATATATTAAGACGCACTATTTCGTTGCCCAGCAAGCCAGCCGTGCGCTCTCGCGCCACGGCATTGCTCGATTATGGTGGCACGGCCACTTAACCTTCGATGAGAGTCGGCAGAATCCGTACGAACTTACCAATGTTCTACTTAAGACGCTCGACATTACTCAAACGATTCTCGAACGGAGCCTGGGAAGGAACCGCACGGTTCGACTCGCGTTTCTGGCTTACTTGCTTGAACACCAAGAGCTCTTTCTTCGGAGTGGCGACAAGGCAAGATCTGCCGTTCGATACTTGGCAAAGTCGTTAAACCTTCACGGCGGCGCTTGCTTGCTCGACGCGATGGGTGGCGACGGCTTGAAGCGATATTTCGACCAAGTGTTGCCGCGCATTGAACAGGAATTTGCGTAGGGGCTTGGCAGGTGGATATGCTTTCAAGACGGGAACGATCACGGCTCATGGCCCGCATTAAGAGCTCGGGCAACAAGAGCACCGAAGTTCGCCTTGCCCAAATCATGCGACGCTTTGGCATCAAGGGGTGGCGACGAGGCAGCCGCCTGTTTGGTAAGCCTGACTTCGTATTCCCGAAGTGCAAGGTCGCCGTTTTCGTTGATGGCGACTTTTGGCATGGCAATCCCGCATATTACCGGATTCCAAAGACCAATGCAGAGTACTGGGAGCGGAAGATCCAGCGTAACATTGAACGCGACGAGGAAGTCACAGCCGAGCTGGTCAGGCTTGGTTGGAGGGTCCTCCGTCTTTGGGAATCGAACCTCAAGGACGAATATGCCGTGGCCGCCAGGATCTCTTTCGAGTTAGGTAGTGTCAGCTGAGTCTGCTCGCATAACATTTCATTTGGAACGCGGAGGGACTGCATGGCCAAGCAAGAAAGCGAACCGGTTAGCCCGGTCCCGCCACTTGGCTCCCTCTGTGTGGGCAGTGTTTTTGCTAGATCAGATCTTCACGATCGATTCGCGGGAAATCGGCAGAAGGGAATCTCCGTTTCAACCAGAGAATCCGTAATCCTGCTGTTTCATACGCGAGAGCCGTCTCGACAGTTTTATTCCGACGGCGTGGACGAGGATGGGATTTATTGGTTTAGTGGCGAAGGGCGAATCGGCGACATGCAGTGGAACTCGGAGAATACGCAGCTGAGGGATGCAGCCGAGACTCCTCGTTCACTCCTGCTGTTTGAACGCTACCGCCGAGCCGGCGGCTTATGGTCGTTCTACGGCGAGATGTTCTGTCTTGGCCACAAAGAGGTAACGCAGTCAGACGAGAACGGCCAAGCTCGTCGTGCATTCGTCTTCGCACTTGCGAGGATCGTCGACGCAGGTAGTCTCGGTCACGACAAAGACAGGACCTCTTTTGAGGCGACAAGCCTTTCTCTTGGATCGCTTCGCGACATGGCGATTGGGACTAAACCTGCGGCTGGCAGTGCAGGGAGGAGAATGTCGATGGCGACTTTCTTTCTGCGTTCCGAAGCTATCCGACAGTACGCACTGCAGAGAGCTAACGGTTTGTGCGAGGCATGCAACGATCCGGCAGCATTTCAGGCTAATTGGGGCCCGTACCTCGAAGTCCACCATCTATCACGCCTGGCGGACGGCGGGCCGGACCACCCAGACCGAGTCGCCGCGGTTTGCGCCAATTGCCACAGGCGATGCCACTATGGGACCGATCGGGTTGCGTACAACGCATTGCTTTCAAAAGCCATTGCGAGGAAAGAGGCTGAACGAGATGCGGTCTAAACGCAGGGCCAAACCCAACCAGGTTGCTAACCCAACGGCCTCTGTTAAACGGAGAGCGCGAGAGTTCTGGCGAGAGTGGCAGCCAGAGACGCGATCAACGTCGCCTGCGTGCGATCGGTAGAGAACTCTCGCGACGGGAGAGATCGCCGCAAGTCGTTGCCGGAACGGTGGAAAACGGCGAACACCGAGGGCTCTCGCTCTCGGCGTTCTCTGTAAACCCAATGGTCGGCGGTAGTTCCGCAAACCGAAAAAGCTCCCCCGGTAGGACTCGAACCTACGACTTAGCGGTTAACAGCCGCTCGCTCTACCAACTGAGCTACAGGGGATCAGGGAGAAAAATGTACTTTATTCACATGCCGCGTCTGCTGCAAGACGGGCTGTGGCCGAAAATTTCCCCCCGGCTAGCCCTTCGTCCCTAGCCGGCACCCAATTGGCGGGGAACGTCTTGGCTTCCAAGCAGTTGACGCCCAGCGCCGCAGAATACGTAAGGTCATCTCGCTGGCATGCTCGAATTCCCCGCTGGTTTTAGATTTCTTTTTTCAAAGTAATTGTAATTGCCGAGCTTACGAATTTCTACCGCGTTCATGAGGTGCCCTGTCGAAGCCTCGGAGCTCGAACACAAACCAAGGGGTCGCATGCTGGGCACCAACGTCTACGCACCGGGCGATCGATGCCATGCACGGACAGCATCGTCAAAGGCCGTGATCGAAACTGGTATCGCAAAGGGGAGATTCCCGCGCCAAACGGGATGGCAAGAATTGAGATCAACCTGGGCTACATTGCCATTTCGTCTGTCACGTGGCACGAATTGCGACTCGCTAGTGACATCCAATCGTTGACCCTCGCCGTATCCCCGCCAATACTTGAAACCACCGCTGGGTCGAGATGTTGTCGGGATTCCTCGAACTCCAGTTCCCGGCGTTCCCATTCCCCTCCGGAAACTGCCCTCATGACAACGACCCCGAAAAGGCTCGTTTGGCTAAACCGGCATCGGCTCCGCGGCCTGGTCCTGTTCGGCATATTGGCGTTGAGCGTGTTTGCGTTGCCACAATCGTGGGCATTCGCCTCGGAAACTGAAAAAGGCAGCCCGCCCAATGTTGTGATCCTGCTTGCCGACGACTTGGGTTGGTCTGATCTGGGGTGCTACGGCAGTCCATTCAACGAAACGCCGCACCTCGACGGCCTGGCGCGCCAGGGAATGCGGTTTACGCAGGCGTACACGGCTGGCTCTGTTTGTTCTCCAACCAGGGCCAGTTTAATGACCGGTCGCTACCCGGTTCGAACGGGCGTCACCGACTACATTCCCGGCCTGAATCCCACCGGTCGCCGACTCAACCCGCCGCGCACCGCGACGCAGTTGGCGCTGGAAGAGGTCACCCTGGGCGAAGTATTCCGCAAGGCGGGCTATCAGACTTTTTATGGAGGAAAGTGGCACCTGGGAGGGGCTGGCTTCGAGCCAACGCAGCAAGGGTTCGACGGGTATGTGGGCGACGCCCAACTTGGCAGGCATGGTCGCGATCCAATGGTGGGAAAACGCATCAGCGAGGCAGCCATTGGCTTTATGAGAGACCGCGACCCCAAGCGGCCTTTTCTGGCCTACCTTTCGTACCACGAACCGCACATTCCCATTTTGGAGTATTCCGACCATATCGAACGATTTCGCCGCAAGGCGGCCCTACTGCCGCGGCCCAGCGGTCCTCGCATCATTCCCGAACGCGAAGGGCAGTTGCGCATCGTTCAAGACGACCCCGCTTATGGCTCCGAGGTTGCCGGGCTCGATTCCTGGGTGGGACTGGTACTTGAATACCTCGAGCAATCGGGCCTTGCCAAAAATACGATCGTGGTCTTTTTCTCGGACAATGGCGGCTTGTCGATCAAAGCCGAGCCCGGTCCCACCAGCAATATCCCGCTACGCGCCGGCAAGGGTTGGCTTTACGAAGGCGGCATTCGAGTACCTCTCATCGTGCGTGCCCCGGGTGTCACGTCCGCGGGCGCCGTATGCGACATGCCTGTAATCAGCACCGACTTTTTTCCGACTCTGCTCGAATTGGCGGGCCTGCGACTACGGCCGCAACTGCATCTCGACGGCCAAAGCATTGTGTCTCTTTTACGGGGAAAGGCTGCATCAGGCGAGCGAACCCTGTACTGGCATTATCCGCATTACCACGGTTCCACCTGGGCGCCCGGCGGCGCCATTCGCGAGGGAGACCTCAAATTGATCGAGTTTTTTGATGAAGGCACGGTGGAACTTTACGACCTGAGCCAAGACCTGGGCGAACGCACCAACCTGGCCGCCAAAAAGCCAGAGTTGGTGAAACAATTGCGCAACAAACTCGCCCGCTGGCGAACCGAAACCGGCGCCAAAATGCCGCCGACCAGCGAGTTGCCATGAAGCTGCGGTTTCGCGGCTCACTCCAGGATGGTTAAACGCGGGGCTCCACACCTGGCTGAAACCGTTCGCCATCGGGGTTGATATCGCTGACAACCCATGGATCGCCATGGTTGTGGTAGCCCAACTGTTCCCAGGTACCGGGCCGGTCGCGTTCCACCAGTTCGATTTCTTTGAGCCACTTGGCGCTTTTCCAGGCGTACAGCAGTGGCACGATCGCCCTCACCGGACCGCCGTGATCGGCGCTCAATAGCTCGCCGTCGTGGGTGTCGGCAACCAGCGCGTCTTCCGAAAAGAAATCGGCCAACGGCAGGTTGGTCGTCCAGCCATCATCGTAGCCATGGAGAATGACGTATTGAGCGGTCGGTTGAGCGCCTGCCCGCTCTAGCAAGATTCGGGTAGATACACCTTCCCAAACATTGCCCAACCGACTCCAACGGGTGACGCAATGAAAGTCGGCAAACACCTTCACGCGGGGAAGCTCGCGAAATTCCTCCCAATTGAGCCGGTAAGGTCGTGCGACCAGCCCCGTGATTTCCAAATGCCAGGCTTCGGGAGCGATCTGTGGAACCCTGCCATATTGCAAGACGGGCCACTTGCGCGTACGAGTTTGCCCTGGCGGAATGCGTTCCGCACGATGGGTATCGGCGCTGATGATGGCGCCGGGCTCCATTTCACTGGCACGCGGAGGCTCTCCGGGTTGATATTTTTCGACGTTTGACATGGTTGTTGATTCTGAAAATTGAGCCAACAGAACGAAGGCGATTCGTCAGGCGGACGTGAATACAAGTGGATGCGGCCTGCTGGATCGGTCTGGCTAGATTTGGGTTGCAGATCCGATTGGCAGGCCTGGGTTGCCATCGCCGACATCCTCCAGTCGGTCACTATATGGCGTCAAGCATGATGTCACCGGCGATTTTGTCCGTCCTCCCGGCCGGCAGGGGGGAATCAGCCCTTCCAACGGGGACAACCGATTCCAATTACCCCTCGCGTATTCCTTGCCACTCAGCCAGGATTGGTCCACAATGGTCATGGGGATATTTCGCACCCCACCGCAGTTTTAACCTGACCTACCTTCCGCGCATCGAACGGTCCAACTTCGCCTGGGCATTGTTCCGCCAATTCACCAGATGGCGGGCCAAGTTCGGCCGGTTGTCGATGCCTCCAACCATTGTTGCTCTTCGACGGAGAACTCCATGCCACGCCTGATTGTCGGTTGCGCCTTGCTTTACTGCGGATTTGCCAACCTGGCGTTCGCGGGGGAGCCGTATGAAATCCAGTATCCGCTGGGCATGCCCAAGATGCGGATTCCCGCGGACAACCCGCTGACCAAAGAAAAAGTCGAGTTGGGTAAGCAGTTGTTTTTCGATCCTCGTTTGAGTCGCGACAACACCGTGAGTTGCGCCACCTGCCACAATCCGGAAAAGGGCTGGTCCAATGCCGAGCGATTTGCGACGGGCGTGCGAGACCAGGTCGGCGGACGCAGTGCACCCACGATCATCAACTCGGGCTATTTTTACTTCCAGTTTTGGGACGGCCGAGCCAATCACGTGGAAGGGCAAGCGCTGGGTCCCATTCAAAATCCCATTGAGATGGATCTGACGCTGGAAGAAGTTACCGAAAAGCTGAACAAGATTCCCGGCTACAAGAAACAGTTTCAGGACGTGTTCGGCACCGATGCCACTCCCGACGCCATTGCTAAAGCCATCGCGGCTTTCGAGCGGACCATCATTTCCGGCAACGCGCCCTACGACCGCTACAAAGCCGGAGATGAAAACGCCCTGTCGCCCGAGGCCAAACGAGGAATGGCGTTATTCTTCGGCAAAGCACATTGCAGCGCCTGCCATAGCGGACCGCATTTCAGCGACGGCGCCTTCCACAATATTGGAGTCGGCATCACGGCCGACGATGCGGACCTAGGCCGCGAGGTCCATAGCAAGCTGGCAGGCGATCGGGGCGCATTCAAAACGCCCACCCTGCGGGAAATCGCCCGCACGGCCCCTTACATGCACGATGGCAGTGAGAAGACGCTGCACGACGTCATTGAGTACTACAATCGCGGCGGCACGAAGAACGACCACCTCGACGAAGAAATCTTTCCCCTAAGCCTCACCAAGGAAGAAGTCAACGACTTGGTGAAATTCCTGGAAGAAGGGCTTTCGAGCGACGACTACCCGATGGTCAAGCCGCCCCAACTGCCTGAATAGTTCGATACCTCCGGCGGTGTCGCAGTCGACCGGGTTGATGAATTGAGCCCCCGATCCCGCGGAGATACTGTCCCAAGCGGTTTTTGTACCGAAGTTACGCCCGCCCAGTCGATCTCCGGCTTGGCGGGCGTTCTTGTTTTGCGACGGTGATTGGAAGAGCGTTTGCGGGCATGGGTTTGCGAAATACAATCCCGCGATTGACTTCGCGGAAACCCAATTTCTTCAGCAATCCCTGGACGGGTTGATTGGTCGCGCGGCATAGCGCCGCCACCGATTCGAAACCGCTCCCTTGCAGGTGCTTGAGGGCCTCGGAAAGCAGAAATGTTCCCCAACCCAACCTTCGTGATTCCGGGTCTGAGGTGATCGAAACCAGGCTTACTTGCCCGAGATCGTCGGACGTGTGGTACCAAAAAAGGGAGCGGACCTTCGCGGGCCCGCCCGTTCGAGGCGACAACTCGAACAACACCCGCTCGAGCACGCCAAATTTGCAGGCTTCCCACCAGTCGGCCGGGATGGGATCGTAGGTACATTGCACGTCGACCGTGCGGCGGACCTGCAGCAGTTTTCGGTCGACTGGGGAACGGAACCGCCCCAAGTCGAGTTCCAGCAAGCGCGTTTCGAAGCGAGCCTCGAATCCCGTGGCACGGCAGAACGCCACGGCTGGTGAGTTGGCCAAAATGCCAGGACAAAGGCTTTGCCCGTATATCCCAGTGTAAAAAGGCGCGAGCCGCCCCCATTCACCGATTTGTACGGTGCGAACCCCCTGCTCTGCTAGGAAACGTTCTCCTCGGTGCAGCAACGCCGTGCCAATACCTTGTCGGCGAAATTTCGGGGCAACGATCAGCATGCTGATCACTCCCCGCTGCCTGGACAGAGCGGTACGGGCTTTGTTCAACCCCAATCCGGCATGCACAAAGCCGACAATCCTTCCTTCGTTTTCGGCGACAATCAGCCCGTCTGGGTTGAAATACCGCTTGGAAAAGACCACGTCTTCGAGCATGGAGCAATCCACGCCCTGACGCAGTCCCGTTTGTGGCTCGCAGCTTTGCCAAAGCGCCGCCAAATGAGGCGGATCGGCGTTGCGAAAACTTCGAAAGTGCATTGCTCGCAGGAGGTAAAAGCCAGTGGGCTGGTAAGTGCCAGAATATCGGGCTTTGCCGTCCGCGCTAAGGGGGTGATCCCTATATCAGCAACCACGGTAAGCCTCGTTATTCGGGCGCCTTTCTGACCCGCGTTGGCCATTCTTGGTTGGCAGAATTTACCCATCCTGTTTTGGGGAATAATCCACCCGACCCGCGGCGAACTGCTGTTAGCAGCCGGAACCGAGGATTAGTGGGCGGAGTGGAGGTCCCTCTCCAGGGGCAGGGACCTCTCTCCCCCCTTTATTGGTGCTTTTCGGCGGTCGCGGCAACCGAGGGGCCAAGGTGGTACTTGGATTCTTTTTGCCGTAAAAGGCCCGACAAGCCGCCGCATGTCTGGCATTCCGCGTCAAAGCCAAGCATTTCAATAGTTTGCGCGAATGCTAGCAGCATCTAAAATCAGCTTGCATTCCCCGCTGTTAGGGGCCACAATACGCGATTGAATGGGCCGATCGGTCGCATTTTCTGGGTTCAGTTTCCGAGCATTTCAATATTCCGCCGAATGAAGTTGGTGGGAGCAGAGTAAACCCGCCCGAACATCTCGCGGATCAAAGGAGAAACAGACAATGCTCAATGCTCTCCGGCGATGGTGGCAAGTTCGTACTGGCGAAGAGGAAACTCCCTTCGATGGCGATGCGCCGGCTTGGGCAGTGAGCTTGCTCGTCCACCTGGGCCTGATTGTCACTTTGGCGCTGTTTTTCATTTACCGTCCCGACGCCGATTTACAGCTCACGCTCCCCTCGGAAGACGAGGAATTGGTGGAGCCGATGGTGCAGGATTTCTTTGCCGCGAAAGACGCGCAAACCGACATCGGCGCCAACAGCGTTCAAGGTTTGTCGGTGGCCGCCTCGCTGGCGCCTACCATCAGCGACATTTCCGACGTACCCATGGAAGTTGCCGATGACGTCAATCCCACCGTCAACGTGCAGTTCAATGCCGATATTCCCACGGGTTTGAACTTCAGCGATACGCAAATGGTCAAAGGCGCCGTGGGTGTGGGCACGACCGGTGCCTCGGGCGCCATCGACCGCATTACCCAAGAGATCCTGCAGTCGCTGCAAACCCGCAAAACGTTGGTGGTTTGGCTGTTCGACCAGTCCGGCAGCCTCAACCGCACTCGCAAGGAAATCAACGATCGATTCGACCGCATTTACGAAGAATTGGGAGTGGTCAAGAAAAGCGGCCACGAGGCGTTTGCCAAGCACGATGACAAACCCCTGTTGACTGCGATCGCGTCGTTCGGACAGAAGTGCAACTTCCTGACCAAGGAGCCGACGGACGATCTGGCCGAGATGAAAAAGGCGATTGACTCCATCGAAGACGACCCCACGGGGATCGAGAACACGTTTCAATCGGTCATGCTTTCGGTCGATACCTTTCAGAAGTATCGCACGCAGGTTCCGCGGCGAAACGTCATGTTCGTGGTTGTCACCGACGAGGTTGGCGATGACGAGCAAGCCCTCGATATGTGCGTGGCCAAGTGCCGCCGCGCGGAGATCCCCGTGTATGTGATTGGCGTGCCGGCACCCTTTGGGCGGACCGAGTTGAAGATCAAGTACGTTGATCTCGATCCCAATTACGACCAGTCGGTCCAGTGGATTCCCGTTCGCCAAGGGCCAGAGACGGTTTATCCCGAACGCCTTAAGCTGGCATTTGCTGGGGGCCGCAACGACGATTTGGATGAACTCGATTCCGGTTTTGGCCCATTTGCCCTGACCCGATTGTGCTATGAAACGGGCGGAATCTACTTTGCCGTGCATGGGAACAACACAGCGGCAGGGCGCGCGGTGGGACGCAACGAAACTCCCGTCATGGCCGCTCGGATCCAGCACTTCTTCGACCCCGGCATCATGCGGAGGTATCGTCCCGACTACAAGCCCATCGAAGAATATCAGAAATTGGTGAGCCAGAACGGGGCCCGCCGGGCACTGATTCAAGCCGCGCAGGTGTCCTGGGTTTCTCCCATGGAAAACCCGACCTTGCAATTCCCGAAGCAAAATGAGGGCGCTCTGAAAGCCCTGCTCGATGAAGCTCAAAAATCGGCCGCAAAACTTGAGCCCAAAATCGAAGAACTCTATTTGATCCTCTCTCAAGGCGAGAAGGACCGTCCCAAAGTTTCCGAACCTCGCTGGCAAGCTGGTTTCGACTTGGCAATGGGTCGGGTTTGTGCCGTCAAGGTGCGCACGGAAAGCTACAACAACATGCTCGCCGTCATGAAGGGTGGCCGCGCATTCCAGAATAAGGACAACGATACCTGGGTGCTCGAGCCAGCCGACAATTACTCCGGCAGCGCTCTGGAAAAACTGGCTGAAAAGGCCAAGGTTTATCTGCAACGCGTCGTCGAAGAACATCCAGGGACTCCCTGGGCCTTGATCGCCGAGCGCGAATTACAGACTCCCCTGGGATGGGATTGGAAAGAAACCCGCACTGGCGTGAACGATCCCCGCCCCGCCATGGGCAATGGCAACAATAATAACAACAATAACAATCCCAATGGCATGATGGCTAAACCCAAACGTCCGAACGTCAAGCTGTAGCAAGCCATTCGGACAAGTCCATACAGCTAGTGATGCAAAAGCGAGGACGGCGCCCTTCCCAAGCGTCGTCCTCGCTCTTTTTCTAGGTGTTGCCAAGCGAATCGGTCTTCGACGGCCACTCAAACTTCAGATCCATTTCAACCGGCGAGCAACCGGATCAAGCTCGACGCCCTCTGTAAGTTTACGAGCGAGCATGCAGCACTTGGTCTCTCAGCCACTTTTTGGCCACCTTGCAAACCATGGTATAGGCGGGGTCAAAAATATTGCCCAAGTCGTACCGAACGCACTGTGCCAGCAGCAGGTTGGCGCCTAACGCATCCAGACCAAAATCTTGCTGCAGCCAGCGAAGCATCTCTGTCGTGGCGTGCTGCACGGCCTGATCGAGCGGGCGAGCATTTCCCACGGTGAAGATGAAATCATCGTTTTCCCCGCGAGGCCAATTGCTGGTCTTGCCTTTGATCAGGTGCAGCCGCACTCGCACATCCATCGATATTTCGATGCCCGACCCCACGATCTCGCCATCTCCCTGCGCGGCGTGGCCATCGCCGAGGAAGAACAACGCCCCGGGTTCGAACACGGGAAAATACACCTGCGCACCCGCGCGGAACCCGCGGTAATCCATGTTTCCGCCATGCTCGCCACTCGTTGCCGTCGAAATCGCCTGACCACGCGGCGGCGCCACGCCAAAACAACCGAGCATGGGCTCCAACCCAATGGTGAGTTGCCCCAACTGCGAGGTCGGACCGACGAGCGTGGCGGTCCAGGCTTCCACATCGACGTGCCATTCAGCCAGCGGCGCCACGGGCAATTCACGCACATACGCTGGATCGACCACATTGGGGGCAACCGACGATCCGCACCAGCCATAACTGCGGTTGGGCACAATCGATTCCAGCACCACGTGCAGCATGTCGCCCGGCTCGGCCTCTTCCATGTAAAACGGCCCGGTTTGCGGGTTGCCTCGCGGCGTTACCTGTTCGCGGCGGTGATCGAAGCCACGGGCATCGACCGTGGTGGTAACGATCGTATCGCCATCGGCCACGCGCAACACCGGCTCGTAAGGTCCAATACACCGGTAATATTGGGTTGGTTGAAACGTGTGCTCCATGGGTTGCAGATTCCTATAACAAGCAAAAGGCCCCGGACAAATTCGGCGAAAAACGCTACCACCATACCCGGTGTCGTAATAGCCCGGGTTTCAATACACCCTGGGTGCGACCTGAATGCAAGCCGCCAGTTGCAGACGCGCCACCTTCCGCCCCCCTTGGGACTCGATCCGACGAACCGGGCGTGGTACAACGGTCGCAGACAAGGTGAATCTACCCTGACTCTTCCCCTCCAACCAAAAGGAAATGTTCATGGCCCGTCGGGAAAGCACGGTGGCAGCCGGCTGGTGGGACTACACCACCTTGGATCACGAATTGATGGCCGACGCGGCCGCACTCACGCCTGAGCAAATGCTGCAACTTTCCCGCCCAGGCTTTCAGGTCAAATTCTACGACACGCTTGCCGAGTTCTATCTGGCCGAAGCGTTGGAATACATCAACGCCTGGCGACAATCCACGTCCGACAATCCGGTGGGCATTTGCGGCCCGATTGGTCCAACGGAACAACTGCCGCTGGTGGCCCGCCTAGTTAACGAACTGGAATTAGACATTCGCAGCGCGCACTTTTGGGGAATGGACGAGTGGTATGCGGATGGGAGCGAAGTACCAACCAGCCATCCGTTGTCGTTCGAAAAAGCCGATCGCGAACTTTGCTTCGATCGGATTGATGCCCGGCTTCGCATGCCTGACAACCAATTGCACTTTCCCAAGGCCGACGTATCGGCTTACGTTCGCAGTTGGGACGGCGTTCGCTGCGCCGTGATGCAGGGCGGGCAGGGAGAGGTCAAGCATTGGGCGTTCAACGACCCGCCCAAACGCGAAGGTCAATGGATCGATGAGCCGCCTCCGCCCGCCGAGTACCGCAAGCTTGGCACTCGGGTAGTCGATCTCCACCCAATGACGTTGATTCAAAACGCCCGTACCAGCGGCGGCGGCTACGTGGCGGGCGTGCCTACCCAGGCCATTACTGTCGGACCGGTGGAGACCTGGAAAGCGGAGAAGGTTTCCATCTGGCAGGCGGGAAATCACGACAATCCCTTTGGCATGCGGCTCACGACGCTCATGATCGCCAAGAACCTGCCAGACTCCTCGGTCCCCATGTCGCTATTGGCCGATCACCCCAACGTGCAGTTCCATTTTTACCGACATGGCATCGGCACCTGCGAAACCGAAATGCATTAAGCCGTGGACGGCGGGGGCCGGCGAGCAACAGCCTGCACGCTGCAGTCCAGGGTGTGTTCGCATTGTCCAGTCGGCTTGGCGGACCGGCGTTTATTCGACAAACGAAATGCCACGCCAGTCGAGCTTGACCTGTTCGCCCAACGGCAAGGAGACGAGTTCAATTGTTACTTGTTGACCGGCGAATGCGGCCAGCGAAATCGCGATGGGTAGGGGCGTCATGCCCTGGTAGCGAGGGGGAATGTCGGCATTGGCCAGCGATTTGCCGTTGACCTGAATCTGAAGCTTGCCGGGACTGCTGCTTTCGGCAAATCGCGACACTGCGATCTCCAGCGTCGAACGATCGGCTAGCACTTCGCATTCACGAGTCAACCTGGCAAACGGCACCCGACTGCTCGCCACGAGTCGCCATGCGGGATGTTCTGGATTTGTGGTTTGGTCCCAGTGGTTGGTGAGCTCAAAGGGGTGCGGATCGTTGGGCCCATGCGGCGCGATCGTCCAGCCATCCCAGGCAGAAACGGCCGACTTCGCGTGGCGGGCCACTTCAGAAGCCAACTGCCGCTCGTCTAAAATCACCACTCCCTCCAGCCAGTTCACCATGTCGCGGATATTGAGCGGGTCGGCGCCCTTGGGCCGAGTTCCCGAGCAGGGATCCACTTCCAGCCAGAGCTCGCGCGGCAGATCCGCGCGCAGCGGCAGCAAGCCTGAGTCGATGCACTTGCCTGCCCCGATGAGGAATTCGCTGGTGAATAGCGCGTGTCGTCCCTGGCGAATGAACGCTCGAGCGCAACCGCCGCGGCTGCCAACAGAATCATCGAGGGCGAGTCGCGTTTGCACGGCCGTGGCGCACCGGGGCAACAAGATTCGCACCTGGCTGGGGGCATGCACGGCCAGTCCCCAATTGAATTCTTCTCCGCCGCTCCGCAAGCGTCCGCCGAAGACACTGCGATCCAGCCTGGCAGGCCACTGACTGGCATGCGCTAAGAGGAAACCTTCCATGGCCGGCGAATGATCGCTGGAAGCGTCACGGCCGCCGTCGAGCGACTGTGGCGTATTGCCGGTTTCGATATCCAGGTAACTCCACGGAACCTCATGTGGGAGATGGTACCGCCGCTGGCAAATGGTGACGAATCGAAGATAAAGCGGCTCGAAACTCCAAGCGGGTTGAATGGCGTGATACCAGTTCTGCGCATCGTGCGAACGGTGCCAGCGAGGCAAAAATCGTTCCGTCGTTGATGTCGCCCGCAATCCATCGGTGGTAACGATGCGCTCGATTAAATCGCCCGGTCGCGGGGCCAAACCTGCCAGTTGTTCAACATAACTGTCCCAGGCCGGTATCGCCGGGAGGTGAAGTTCGCGCAACTGAAAAAACTCCAGGTCGTCTACCTGCTGATCCAGCAGCAACCGCACTCCGCCAGGCAGGAACTGAAAACTGCGGAATGAAAGTTGTCGACCGTCTCGAAGAAATGCCGTCTGCGGTTGAAATGGTCGTGGCGGCGACGATGCTTCCCACACCAAGCGTCGTGCCCAGCGGGTCGAAATGAGGAGCGTGTCGCGTGCCGCCGTCGCCCAGTCGAGCGAAGGCTCCGGACGTACCACAAACGCCGCCGCCTGTTGTTCGCCGTTCGCGCTGCCGGCCGCTCGATATTGCAAGACCGCGCCGGGAAGTCGATCCCCTCCGGCGAATTCGATGTAAGCGTTTGGCTCGCGTTCTTCCACGCGAGTATCGCGAAGCCAGCGCAGTGGATTTCCCGGTTCGAACAGCAATCGATCGGCCAACCGCGGATGCGATCCCGGAAAATGCCAAGGTAAGACGATATTGCCGGAGAGCCGAGTGCCGTCGCGCAGCACGGCGAGGTAACGCTCGCTCGACTCTTGCGCAAAAATCTCACGGCCGGAGATCGCTGCCAGCCAAACCAGGGGAACGCAAATTGCGGTAAGGGCCAACCAGCGATGCAGCCGTTGCGAATAATGGCACATGAACAAACGCCGGGCAGGAGGGGCTGCAATTCGGTTCGATATCGCGGCAATCGGGTGGGGAAGCCACGGTCGCCGCGACGAAACGTTTCCCGAATATTGCGACCGCGGCAGGCGTGGTTACGTCAGATTTTGCCCCAGTTCCACAAAACCATGATAGTCGCGCGAGCTGCCCTCCACGACCAGCACGTACAGCACGTCGCCACCATGAGGCTGCCAGGCGGCAATCGATCGGCCGCTGGAGGATTGCGGTTGATAAGGCGGGGATGTGGGCAAACCGGCACTCTTGCACGGAATGGCCAGCAACACGGCACGTCGTCCCCCCTGTGCCTGCACATCATAGGCAATTCCATTTGCCCCCAACAATCGCACGGGCCGCCAGGCGACGGGTCGAGCGCGCACTTCGCGCGGCAACGGAGTTGCCTGCGATGGCAAGCCCGCCTGCCAGCCCTGCTCGTTTTGCAGTTGCTCGCGGTACGCCTGCTCAACCTCGGGGACAATCTGCGCCACGCGATAAAGTTCCCGCCCGCCGGGCCACATCAACCAGGCTGCCATAACCACAGCAGCGGCCGACGCTGCGACAACCAACCATCGACGCCGTGGCATCCCACGATTGGACGCAGTGGATGGCGCTTCGACAATGGTTGCCTGCGCGGTCTCCGCAGGCGCGTTTTCCGTAAAACTGCCCTCTGAATCGGCAGCCGACGACGTTTGGCGAGTAGCCTCCACCGTCAAACGATGCTGTTCCTCCAGACGAGCGAGTATGCGATCTGCCAGCCCCGGAGGCGGCGAAACATCATGTATCGAGGCGACAATCGCCTCGTCCAGCGCTTCCAACTGAGCGGCAAGTGCCCGAAGGGCGGGATCTTTATGCAGTTCGGACGCGAAGAGCGCGAAGTCTTCGCTCTCCCAGTCTTGATGGCCGGGACGACAGGCATCGAGTTGTTCGCGCAGTCGCCGGTCCATCAGTCATTCCTTTGCTGGTGGCTGGCCCGCCGAGATAGACTACCCGTCGCGGAAGGGTGAGCGGCGAACAATCGCTGCCGCAAATGCCCCTTGGCTCGCGACAAACGACTCATCACGGTGCCTGCCGGAATACTCAACCGTTCGGCGATTTCACGGTAAGTGAGGTCTTCAAAATAAAACATCAGCAGCACGATTCGAAATTCCTCGGGCAAGTCGTCCAGGGCAGCTTGCAACTGCTCTCGATCAATCCCCTCTGATTCGAAGTTTTCTTCTAAGCTATCGTCGGGCAGGCTGTCCAGGTCGACTTCAGGCTCACGCGCGGGACGTTGGTTTTCACGCCGGCACCTCTTGAGGAACGTGTTCCGCAAAATGCTGTAAAGCCAGCCGCGGGCCGCGTCCGGCTGCTGCAATTGATCGAGTCGAGCGTGTGCGGTGAGAAAAACCTGTTGCAGTAAGTCTTCCGCCTCGTCGGCCGTGCCCGTCAATCGGTACGCATAGCGGTATAGTTCCACGTGGTATCGCGCAACCAAATCTGAAATGGATACGCTCGCACCGGTTAGGGCCGTTCCATCACGAGATTCGGGTGAATTGGGAACCATTCCTGTCCATCCAAGAAGATGCCTGAGCCACTCGTATTATTCCCGAAATTGGCGCGGCCATGAAACAAATCCTGGTTTTTTTCCGGGATAGGCAATCCAAACCTCTTGCCAACGAACCGCTTAGGAGAAGTCCTCGCTCCCGTCCCCAAAATAGCGGAATCGCCGCACCAAGCCGCTCGAAACGCGGTTGAGCCGCTAACGCAAAACCGCGTCGAGGGTTATTTCGCACTTGTCGAAAAATTCGTTCGCGACGATTTCAACGCGCTGACCTGGAATTGCCGTTCTTTTCGCGCAAGACATCGCACGAAATATGGGAAATCCAGCAGGTGTTCGCCCGTTTTGCGGCTCAATGCGGTGGGACGCAACTTTTTCGTCTATTTCTGAAAAATCGCGGGAATATGTGGGCTGGATTGGGGGTCATCTATCACAGAAGGGGGGCTGCTCGAACGGCCATGGTAACCGTGGTGCTCCCCAAAAAATCCTTGCGATAAGGTTTTCAGAAATGCGTAAGTTGCTCGTTTTGTTTGCTTTGGTTGGATTTGGCACGGTTGTTGGCTGCGAGAAGAAGGAAGACGCTCCTGCTCCTGCTCCCGCCCCGGCGCCCGCGGATGGCACCACCGATCCCGCCGCTTCGACCGACCCCGCCGAGTAGTTTGCCGAACCGACCCAACGCTACGCGTAAGGTATCTTTGGTAACGTTGCAGAAAGAGTTGGTTCTTTCGCGAACGTTTACTCGTTGCTTCGGCTCGCGTGCCCCCAGGGGCGAGCTAAACCGTTGACGAAATGCGAGCGGGAAGGCATCGAGGCCGTTGTGAAGAGTTGAGACAATTTGTCCAGACTTCACAGTTGACTGTCATTTGGAAAAGGAAGTAAATGATGAAGAAGCTCGTTTCATTGGCAATCGTGTTGAGCTTGGGCTTTGTTCTCGGATGCGGTGGCGCCGAAGAGCCGACCCCCAAGGGCCAGTCGCCCGACACTACCACGCCAGATACCACGACTCCCGCCACCACGCCGGACACGACCACACCCGCAACCACGCCGGATACTCAGCCCGATGGCACGCCGACGTTGGATCCGGCCCCCAGTCCCAACAGCAACACCACCACGCCCGGTCCGGCCACTCCGGAAGTGCCTGAGATCAAACTTGATCCGAGCATTGGCACGCCCGAAGCCAAGCCCGAAGCCAAACCCGAATAGTTCGGCTGCTCTGTAACCGAGAGGCTTGGGTTCACCCGCACTGGTGGCTCATTGCGATAACAACGCCTCACTCAAGGTTTTTGAGTGGGGCGTTTTGTTTGCGCGATGCCAATTGACACGGTTGGCTGTGTTGGAGTTCTGCGCAGGCGACTCAAACGGCGTCATCTCGCAGGAAGCGTTTCTCCGGCCGATCAAACGCCCTACGTATGCTGGCATCTACCTCGACAATCCCTCGGGAAGTTCCCGCAGCCGTTTCAGTTCCAAAATATCGGATTGGTACCAGGCCTTGCCGGTATTGCGGGTGTAGCCAATGGTGCGGGACGCGTACTTGAGCCCATCGAGTTCTTTCCACTCGCTGAATCGGTGGATGCTGCCTCGCCAGTCCATTCGCACCAGCAAATGGGTTTGTCTATCGAAGTAAACCTGGAGCGGTGGGGTAATCGTCTCGCTCACTTCAATCCCCATTAGTTCGACCTCGCCGTCGGTCATTTCTGGCAACAAGCGCAGGTTCGATTCCGGTTGGTGAAGGCGCCCAGAGTCCATGCCCAGACCAAGTACTTGGCTGGCTCGCCTTCTCGATCCTTCTTGCCCTGCCACCAATATCCTGGCGGCTCCACCACGAAGGATCGTTCTCTGCCGGTCTTGATGCCGTCGGGGTTCCCGATCAACGATTCCTTCATACTGAACAAAGTCAGCAGTTTTTCCTCCCCGCCGACCGCAGCCACGATCCGTTGCACGGCGGCCTCGACTGCTTCGGAACGCGGAACCTTCGCGGGCTCAGCGGCCGAGAGTGCCGTCGCAAAGATCAGCGATGTCAGCAACATGACGGCGACAATCGCTGGCATGCTGCGTTTGAGGTCTTGGTTTGGCATGGATACAGCTTCCTTGAATTCGCAGGAGATCGCTTCGGGTGAGAAATCTGGCATTTGCGTCGCACTGCGGTACTTCTGTCGGTGCCAACCGCTTCTTGCGGATGCGCAATCCGGAACATCGTGCCGATCGAGCGATCGCTTAAAAGGTTTTGCACATGGTTCCGCCATCGACCACGAGCGTGGCCCCGGTGATGTAGCTGCCGGCCTCGCTGGCCAACAGCAGGGCTGGTCCCATCAGTTCGTTGGGTTCGCCCCAGCGTCCCAGGGCCGTTCGCGACGCAAAGTGCGCTTTCTCGGCATCGCTGAGCAACTTACCAGGCAAGTCGGTCAGAAACGGACCGGGAGCAATGCAGTTGACCGTAATTCCAAACGGGCCCAGTTCCAGGGCCATGGAGCGGCACATGCCGATTAGCGCTGCTTTGGTGCCCGAGTACGCATGGCGGCCTTCCTTGGAGCCTAGTGCCATGATCGAACTGATATGCACGATTCGGCCCCATTTGCGCTCTTTCATCGCCGGAACCACGGCCCGGCTCATTGCCATGCACGAACTGAAATTCAATTCCACTATGCGATCCCAGTTTTCATCGGTGATACCGTCGATGGGCTCCGGGATATTGCTACCTGCATTGTTGATCAAGATGTCCACCTTACCGATAGCTTGCTCGGCTTCTTGTACAACTCGGGCGCACTCATCGCGATGGCTCAGATCGGCAACGCAGTAACCGTGACGATGTTGGGTGCCTGCGCAAATATCCTCCAGGGCCGATTCCAATTCCTTTTGGTTACGGCTGCAAATAAAAACACTGGCGCCAGCCAGTGAAAACGCGCGGGCCATCGCCTTGCCGAGCCCTTTGCTGCCTCCGGTAATCAATGCGCCGCGGCCCGATAAATCGAAAGAGGGAAGCATGCGTCGATCCTTGCCTTGTGCGGGTAGTGCGAGACCCCAGTTTGCCGCAGTTTCTCGCGTCGGGCGATCGTTTGCAACCTCCCCGGCGGCGATTGCTTCGGGCGATTACTCGTCGAGGCGGGGAACCACGGGCGTCGGGCGATCCAATTCCCAGCCCAGGCTGCGATACAACGCGACCGCGTCCTTCCAGGTGGCATGGGTTTCCAACCACAGTTGACGATACCCGGCCTGCCAGGCGGCCCGTTCCAAGGTTTGCATTAACAACCGACCGATACCTCGCCGCCGAGCTTCTGGAATGACCGCAAGGCGAACGATGCATGGAGATTCCTTATTTTGGCGGCTCTCGCGAAGCGCCAACCCCACGGTCCCCAGCGTTTGCGGTTCTCGCCCGTCAACGCTTTCGGCAAACCACAACCAATTGGGGCGCCAGCAGCGCCGCGTCAATAATTCCCGCTCAAGATCGGTAATGTTGGGTAGGCGCACGTGCGTGGGAGAGTTGGCCCAGGCCTGTTGTTGAACCTGCACCCAGCGGGCGTTGTCGGTGTTGCCCGCGTAAGTAACCACGCGCACGCCCGTCGCGGGAGTAACGTCGAGGGGTTCAGCAAGTTTTTTTGAAAAATGCAAAACTCGGAGCATGATGATCCACCCCCCCGTGAAGCGAGGCGCGGCCCCTGGTGCGCAATTTCGCTTTTTATAAAACTGGAATAACCAACGGACCAGTCACAATGGCCTGCCACGTGGTGAGTCGAAGTTCTTTGCAAATGCGCTAAACACGGGAATATCGAATATGGCGGTTGTGGTGTTGACCTCGGACCTCGCCTGCGGTTCGCAGGTTGCCGCGGCGGCCAAAGCGGCCGGCGCGACATGCTCCACGGCACTTGGTCCCAAGACGCTGGCCGAAAAGGCACCGGGCTGTTCGCTGGTCATGATCGATTTGACCACGCCAGGGCTCGACATCGCGGCGGTTGCGCAAAGTTTACGAGCATTGAACCCACCCCCTAAGATCGTCGCTTTCGGGCCGCATGTCCATGAAGAACGCTTGCAGGCCGCTGCCGATGCCGGTTGCGACGTTGTGCTCAGCCGAGGGCAGTTCTACCGCGATGCGGAGCAACTCATCCGGCAGGCGGAGTGATCGCGCGCCGGCCCATCAGGTGGTCTTCCGCAGAAATCGCTCTTCCCCTTAGAACATTCTGCGATCGGGGTAATAGCGATTCAAAAGCCGGTTTCGCAACCAGAGAATGACAATCAGATTTACGCCCTTGAACAATATGAGCCACGATGGCAGCGTCCAGGCTTCGTGGAAGTCGCTCAACCCGAATGTGAAGAAGGCCGCCGCGTAGGCAATTTCCACGGGCGAATGGCGGTGCTGCCGGTACCTTCTCAACACCAGGCCGGCGATGGCAATCCAGATCGTCCCTTCAATCAGATTCAGCCAATGGTAGGGCTGGTTGTACCAGTGCTCGCCGGGATCGTAGACCCACCAGTTCCGAAATAGCAGAATGTCCGCCACACGGGACATGATTCAACCTACGGCCGTTTCGGCCGGGGCACGCGACTGCCGCGTCCCTTGCGGCGATTGCGCTGCCGACCATACGATTTTTCTTGCACGGCAATCTCGCTGGTCCTTTGCCCCACGGCGTCGCGCATTTGAGTGATGCGGTCGCGGATGGAGGCCGCTCTTTCAAACTCCAGCGCCTCGGCTGCGGCCAACATTTCCGCCTCCAATTCGTTGATGAACTCCTCGGTGATGATGTCGACGTCGTTGGTTCGACCCACGGCGGAATTCGCCTTGGCGTGCGCAGCGGCTTCGGCTTCGATGCCTGCTCGAATCGATTTGCGCACCGTGGCTGGCGTGATGCCGTGCTCGCGGTTGTACTCTTCTTGCATCGCCCGGCGACGTTCGGTTTCTTCGATCGCCCTCTGCATTGAGTCGGTGACCTTGTCGGCGTAGAGGATCACCTTGGCATTAACATTGCGGGCAGCCCGACCGATGGTTTGCATCAGGGACGTCTCGCTTCGCAAAAACCCTTCCTTGTCGGCGTCGAGGATGGCTACCAGCGAGACCTCGGGCAAATCCAACCCTTCTCGCAGCAGGTTTACGCCAACCAGGGCTTCGAACTTGCCTTCGCGCAGGTCGCGCAGCAATTCCACGCGTTCAAAGGCGTCGAGTTCGCTGTGCAGCCACTTGCAGGCAACGCCTTGCTCCGAGAAATAGCCCGCCAGGTCTTCGGCCAATCGCTTGGTCAACGCCGTGACCAACACGCGTTCGCCCAAGGCCGACCGCTCGCGAATGCGTTGCAGCAAGTCGGGTACCTGACCGCGGGCCGGGCAAACTTCGATTTCGGGGTCAAGCAAACCCGTGGGACGAATCACCTGTTCCACGACTTCGCCGCCGGTTTGTTCGAGCTCGTATGGACCGGGTGTCGCCGAAACGAAGACCACGTTGGAGAACCGCTGTTCCCATTCATCGAACCGCAGGGGGCGGTTGTCGAGCGCGCTGGGAAGCCGAAAACCGTGCTCCACCAGAGTCACCTTGCGACTGCGGTCGCCGGCGTACATCGCGCGAAGCTGCGGAATCGTGACGTGCGATTCATCGACAATCAGCAGGTAATCTTGAGGAAAGTAGCTGAGCAGCGTGTGCGGGGGCGAGCCCGGCTCGCGGCCATCCATATGCCGACTGTAGTTTTCAATACCCGGGCAATAGCCAACTTCGAGCAGCATTTCCATGTCGAATCGGGTACGTGCGTTCAATCGCTGCGCCTCGAGCAATTTGCCTTGTTGCCGCAACACTTCCAAACGCTCTTCGAGTTCGGCGCGGATTTGATCCACCGAGGCGGCAATGCGTTCCTCGGGCATCACGAAGTGCTTGGCCGGATAGATGAACGCCTCTTGCTTCTTTTGCACCGTTTCGCCGGTGAGCGGATTGATGATGGCGATCTGGTCGATTTCATCGCCCCAGAATTCCACCCGGTACGCGAATTCCTCGTAGCCCGGCCAAATTTCCACACAGTCGCCGCGAACTCGGAACTTTGCCCGGGAAAAATCGACGTCGTTGCGATCGTATTGGATGTCGATCAGGCGAAGCAGCATTTGATCGCGGGCAACGGTTTCTCCCACCCGTAGCGGCACCATCATCGCCTTGTAATCGACCGGCGAACCGAGACCGTAAATCGAGGATACGCTGGCCACAATCACCACATCGCGCCGACTCACCAATGCACTGGTTGCCGCCAGGCGCAAGCGGTCAATTTCTTCGTTGATCGAGGCATCTTTCTCAATATAGATATCGCGCTGGGGGATGTACGCCTCGGGCTGGTAGTAGTCGTAATAGCTAACGAAATAATGCACCGCGTTGTGCGGAAAGAATTCCTTGAACTCGCTAAAGAGTTGAGCCGCCAGGGTCTTGTTGTGCGACAGCACCAGGGTGGGACGCTGCACGGCCTGAATCACGTTGGCCATGGTAAACGTCTTGCCCGAGCCGGTCACCCCCATCAAGACCTGATGGCGGTTGTTGGCCTTGAGCCCGGCCACCAATTCGTCGATTGCCTGGGGTTGATCGCCGGCAGGGGAAAAAGGGCTTTCCAGTTGAAATGGCACGGCGAATTCCTGGATGCGGAAGTTGTTGGCGAAAATGGCTGGCCGATAGCATTCTTGTCCGAGCAATCGTGTGCATCGCAACTAGCCATGCTCGCTGTGCATGCAGCAGGGCATTCTAGGAGCCGGTCCGTTGGAATTCCAGGTGGGCAGGGCAGGTAGCACCACATCGCTCGTTAGCCGATAGCACCGAAATGCCGCAACTGAGATTGACCTCGGCTACCCGATTCGGCTACTTACCCGCCACCGGCGAGGGCCCAAGTTTCGCGTTCGCCGCTCGTCATTGCGTTCTTTGTCTAAATTGTTCCCTCCGTATTTCCCTTCCCCTGCCACTTGGGGGCGGGAGCGACGGTTACGATCGCCGGCGGAGTAGTGTTCGTCCGTACTTTTCGACCGCAACCGCATCCAAGGTCTGCCCCCCACCCATGTGGATTGGTTTTGTCATCACGATGGCCGCCTCGCTGCTGCTGACGCCCATGGCCAAACGCCTGGCGGTGCGTTGCGGAGCCGTTGATGCACCCGACGGAAAGCGCAAGCTGCAAAAGCAGGCCGTGCCGCTCTGGGGTGGAGTGGCCGTATATGTTGCGCTGCTGTTGGGACTGGCGGTAATGCACCTCGGTCCCCTGGGCAACATTGAAGGGCTACCGATGCTGTCGCTGGTGCTGGCCTCGGCGGCAGGCATTGTTTGCCTCTGCGGCTGCTTCGACGACGCTTGGGACTTGAACGCCCGCCTCAAACTGCTGCTGCAGATTGTGGCGGTGTTGCCGGCCGTCATTGCTGGATACTCCGTTGACCGGATCGTGCTGTTCGGCACGCCTATTGACTTGGGCTGGCTGGGGGTTCCGCTGACCGTGTTCTGGCTGGTGGGCTGCATCAATGCGTTGAACCTGCTCGACGGCATGGATGGTCTGGCATCCACCGTGGGCTTGTCGACCGCGGCCATGCTGGCGATCATCGCCATGTCGCTGGGGCACGAACACGTGGCCGTGGTTGCCGTGATTTTGGCTGGCGCCCTGGCCGGCTTCTTGCTTTACAACCTGCCGCCGGCAAGCATTTACCTGGGCGACTCGGGCAGCATGGTAATTGGTTTGACCGTGGGGCTCTTGGGGATTCAGGGGTCGATCAAGACCACGGCGACGCTGTCCATCACCATCCCGGCCATCGTCATGAGCATACCCATGCTGGATACGGTGCTGGCCATTCTTCGCCGAAAACTCAGCGGACAAAGGTTTGACGTTCCCGACCGTGGGCATATTCACCATCGGTTGCTCGACCGCGGTTTGACCAATTGGCAAGCCTTGTGCGTGATCGGGGCGCTCTGCCTGGTGACGGGAGCCTCGGCAACCGCGGCCACGCTGCTGCACTTGGAAAGTTTGGCCTGGATTGTCACGCTCTGCCTGTTTGTGCTGATGGTTCGATTGCGAGCCTTTGGACATCACGAAGTGGCGCTCGCCAAGCTCAAAATGGCCAGTCTGCTCAGCCGCCTGGTGGCAAGACTTCTGGCCGGTTCGCGACCACAACCGACCAAGAGACGTCGACTCAAGCAAGCCGATCTCGAGGGATTCTGGAGTAATCTCGTTCACGACGTCGAATCGCTGGGGGCGGAACGCTTGGAAGCCCACCTGGGCAGCAGCGAACAACTGGAGTTGTTCCGGGAGTGGGAACCCGCCGACCCCGAACCTTTCGCATCCGACGCCGAGGTCTGGTCACTCTCCTTGAATACCGAAACCAGCAAACACGAATACTGCATGCTCACCGTGTCGGGCACCAACCGACTGTCATCGCAATCGGCCCACCTCATCCAACTGGTAGAAGTGCTGCAGCGCTACAGCCGGTTATGGAAGAAGCTTCAACTCGTGGCGCCCGACGCCGTCACTCCGCGGAAACTGTCGCTGGCGGAAGAAACCCATTCCGATCGCCGGCGAAAAGCGGCATAATCGCATTGGATAGCGTTGCTCGCGCGCAGCATCAACGCGACCAACCGTTGGTCAAGCGGCCCGCCAGCCTGCATTGCCAATCTGCAGGCGAGTTGCCTGCAGCGTGCATTTAGCGCTCGATCCGTGCGCATGTTCATGGCTCTGTGGAAGCTTCCACATGTCCTCCGCAAAGATCGACCCCGCGCAGCTCGGCAGCATTCGCACCCAACGTGGCGAAACCCTGCTCGATTTGTCCAACAAGCAGCCGCGACTGGTGGTGTTTCTTCGCCATAGCGGCTGCACATTTTGTCGCGAGGCACTCGCTGATTTGCGCGATCAGCGTGCCGACATCGAAGCCGCGGGGGTGGGCATCGTGCTGGTACACCAAACCGATGAAGAAGAAGCGGCGGAGTTTTTCCGACAGTATGGGCTCGACGATCTGCCGCGAATTGCCGATCCCGAGTTGCACGCCTATCGATTGTTCGACTTGCCGCAGGAAAAACTGCGCAACTTGCTGAACCCCGTGGTGTGGTGGAAGGGCATGAAAACCGCGCTCCTTAAGAGGCATGGATTCGGTCGCATTCGCGGAAATGTGCGGCAAATGCCGGGCGTGTTTCTGGTCGCAGGGGAAAGCGTGGTCGCCGCATACCGCCATAGCCTGCCAAGTGACCGGCCGAACTATGCCGAGTTGTCCTGCCGATTGCGGTAGAGAACTGTTTGGCACGACCATCGGAGCGTCATTGGGCGGCTTGGCTGCAAATTCAACCACACCGAGACGGCCCGCAAAAAATTGGCGCGGCGGGTACCCGTGGATTAAGCTACGACCACCGAATCGCACCATCCTCGCAACAGTCCGATGGAGGGCCTGGTTTCAGCCATGACCATTGCTGCCAATACCGCATCTCGATTTTGCCTGTTCATTGCTACGGTTGGTCTGAATGTCGCGCCGTGTCTTGCTGCTGAGTCCAAGGCAGCCAGCGACGCGCCGTCGTTCAAGCATCCGCCGCAGGTGATCTCCTCGCCCGGGCCGGAATACGCCGGTAGTACCCGAAAGTTCCAGGGAATTCCAAGCTTAACTCGGGCCCCTCAAGGGCGATTGTGGGCCGTGTGGTACGGCGGCCGGGGCGCCGGCGAAGATCATCACAATTACGTAATCGCCGTCACCAGCGGAGATGATGGGAAAACCTGGAGCCAAGAGGCATTGGTCATCGACCCCGATGGAGAGGGACCGGTGCGGGCATTCGATCCCGAAGCCTGGATCGATCCCGACGGCAAACTGTGGATCTTCTGGGCCCAAGCCGTGGGGCACGACGGCACCGAGGGCGGAGTTTGGGCCGTGACGACAAATACTCCCGACGTCGAAAAACCGCAGTGGTCCGACCCACGCCGAATCACCGACGGCGTGATGATGTGCAAACCCATGGTCCTCAAGACCGGAGAATGGGTGCTGCCTGCTTCGACGTGGAGGGCGACAGACAACAGTGCCCGCATGGTTGTTTCCACCGATCGTGGCAAGACCTGGACCGTTCGCGGCGCGGCGCACGTGCCGCCGCCGCTGCGTAATTATGATGAACACAGCATCGTGGAACGCGGCGACGGTTCGCTCTGGATGCTCGTTCGCATCAAATCGGCGACCGTGGGCGAAAGCACCTCTACCGACCGCGGTAAAACCTGGTCGGAAGTCGCTCCCGGTTCCATCAAACACACCGTGTCACGATTCTTTGTTCGCCGGTTGCAGTCCGGCAAGCTGCTGCTGGTGAAGCATGCAGACAACGCCAAGGGGCGTTCGCACCTAGCCGCTTATCTTTCCGACGATGACGGCGCCACCTGGCAAGGTGAACTGCTGTTGGATGAACGCTCGGGCGTATCGTATCCCGATGGCGTTCAGGCCGACGACGGACGGATATACATCATCTACGATTTCGACCGCCGCGGAGCCAAGGAGATCCGCATGGCTGTATTTCGCGAGGAAGACATCGCCGCCGGCAAACCGGTCGCGAAAGACGCAAGGCTCAAGGTACTGGTGAACACGGCCAGTTCACCAAGGGGCCATGATCAATAAGGCGTGCGTTATTTTGCCAACGACACGCAGACAATTTCCTTGTCGTTCCTCGCGAAACAGCATTTCTCGGCAAATGCCGGATGGCTCCATACCACTTGGCGGCCAAAGGCTTCGTTCGTTGGCTCCAATACATGGAACCTGCCTTGTTCTTCGTAACCGTCGCGCGTCAGACGAGCTGAGATCAAGTCCCCATTCTCGTTGAATAAGAAATATCGATCGCCGTTTTTTACCAAGAATGCGGTTCCATGGTTGCGGCGCCGCATGCCGTCGATGGGAGCAAACGACTCCCAAAGCCGCTCGCCGGTTTTGAGGTCCACGGCCCGCAAGCCGCCGCTACGACAGTCCACTCCGTAGATCGTTTCGCCATCGATGAGCGGCGTGCTGTTCGCGCAGTACACGGCGTTGTCGACCTTGCCCTGCCAGGCCAGCTTGGCCTCGGGCTTGTCGCGAGCCAGTTCAAAGGCCGCGCCCACGTTGCCAATGCCGCTGGCGAACAGATAATCGCCCGAGCGTTGCGGGGCCATGATCGACATGCCGTAGTCGGGCTTCAGCGGCTGGCTCCAATACACCTCGCCTGTCTCGGGATTCAGGCTGTAGATTGACGTCGGAGGCCAAATCAACAACTGCCGTTTGCCACCCGCTTCGATGATGCTGGGAGGCGCGTAACCTGGTTCGGGAGCCGACAGGGCCTTCCACAATTCTTTGCCGTTGTCTTTGTCGAAGGCCACCGCGAGGCTGCCCTCTCCGCCAACAACACAGATGAGCTTCTTCCCGTCGACGAGGGGGTGGCTGCAAAAGCCCCAAATGGGTGTCTTGGCACCATACTCGGCTTGGAAATCGCGTGCCCAGAGTAGTTTGCCATCCTTGATATCCAGACAGCGCAAATTGCCTTCGGCGCCCAGGGTATAAACTTTCCCATCGGCCACAGTCGGAGTGACGCGCGGCCCACCGGCATACGACAGCCGATAGGTCACGGGATATTCGTCTTGCCACAATAGCTTGCCGGTCCCCGCATCCAAGCACAGCAAACGCTCATGTCCTTCGAGCACGTTGCGGCTACCAGGGCTGTTCTTGATTTCACCGTCTTTGAACTCAAAATCGGGCACCAACACGCGGCCGTCGGCAACCGCTGGGCCAGCATAGCCATATTTGATTGGCACTCGCCATTTGACCGTCAGGCCCTCTTCGGGAATGCGATCAACAATGCCTTGTTCGCTCCATACGCCGTCGCGGTTGGGACCCATCCATTGCGGCCAGTCATCGGCGCGCAAGCCCGAAATGACTTCGGGCAGGAGAAGTCCCAGCCCCCCCAACACGAGCATCACCATCACCCGGCAGACAGAGAAGTTCATCATGGCAGTGGTTTCTCCCAAATATTGCGCGGAAATTGGCTGTCACCACTGTACGCCAAGACCCGCGGCAAGAACAGGGAGACGCTGGGGCAAGCCGTCCAGCCGCGCGTATCCCCGCCCGGCCCATACATAGAGTGCTTGCCCCGATCCGCGCGCCCGGGCATTTACTGCTCCCAAGCTGGCCCTCATTCCAGCGGCGATATGTTGGGAGCTGGGCCATCGGTCGTTTCGGTCAACTCGCTGGGAATTTGATAATCGGGGTCGGCCCCGGCGGGGGCGGCCAGGTCATCGGCAGGACACATCAACCGCATGTAAACCAGATAATCGATTTCGGCCGCCATGAACTCCCGGCGACCACTGGCATAGAGCACCACCGCGGTCTTGGGAAAACGTCCATGCGGTCGGGCCAGTTCGTAAGGATTGGAAACCGGGGTTTGCGAGCGGCCGTTGACGCGCGCCACCGCGGGCGGTTCGAGCGTGGGCAACCAGCAAAACCCCACGCGGGGTTCTTCCGTGTCGGTCCAGTCGCCCGCCTCGGTGTTCTCTGCCAGAAGGAGCGTTTGCTCCAGTCCGTCGTGCTGTTCGATGAAAGCCGCGCTAACCCGGCTTTGTGCCACGGGTTCGCCGTTGATTTTCGCCGGGAACAAATCGTGGCAAACACCGTTGGCGGGCCAATCGGCAGGAATGGTTGACGTGGCGCGACCATCAGGCAAACCAGCGTTGACCACAAAACTGAGCACCGGCCCGGCCACACGCTCCGATCCCGGAGCAATGAACAACGGCACCCGAGCCGAGGGCTTGACGCCGCGGGTTTCGTCAGGGCCATCGGGACCGTATCGGTGGTACAAATCGGCCGTTTGTTCGTTGCCGTCCATGTAGGGCAAAATGGCGAACGCCCAACTTGTGGCCCGCGCTACGCCAGCGGGATTCTTCGCTTGCAGCACCCGATAGCCCGGGTAATGTCCCTGGCGGTCGTCGTAAATCTTCAGTCCCTGGTAAATGGCCACCATGCGCGCGGCAGCGCCCTCGCGGAGGCTGGTTTGCTTTACCTTGGCCACGTAATACAGCACCAGGACCAGCCCAAAGAGCAACATCAACAGAACCACCACCACGTTCAGAATCGTAAAGCGTCGAGCTTCGACCATGGGGGGCATACCGGCGGAGGTGGACGGAGCGATCGAGATGCTGCAAGGGCGTAATGCCGATGGGATGGAGGCTTTAGGTCAGGCAGAGAAATCGTTCGGCAAGCCATCGCTATGAACGAACAAGCGGGGCTATGGCGATCTCGGAAACGCTCACGCCTGCTTTTGGATCTCCACGCAGATGCCACCTGCCCGGAACAACCGGTGCATGGGCGTGAACCAAAGCTCTTGTTTCCAGATCAAACCCATGTCCTGACAAATGGACTGCAACTCTTTGCGGTTGTACGTGCGGCATCGCCAGAAGCGGCTGGTGAGCGCCCCACCCAGGTTGTCTTCTGTCGTCATCAGCAGCATGCGGCCGCCATCGGTGAGAACCCGGGCGAGCTCTGTCAGGCCCAGTCGAGGGTCGGGCAAGTGTTCCAGCACGTAGCCACACGTGATGCAATCGAAGCTGCCCGAGGCAAAAGGCAACCGCGTGATGTCGGCGACCAGGAAATTGGGGGCGCTGCTTTTGAGCCGTTTGATGGCCCGGCGAACCATTCCCAGAGAAAGGTCAAAGCAGGTAATGCTGGCATCGCGATCCGCAAACCGGATCAAATGCTGGGCAATTTGACCCGCGCCGCTGCCCACGTCGAGTATGCGTTTGGCGCCGTGCAAATCGAATTTGCGGCGGCGGAACAAGCGCTCACCGAGCGACAGGTGCAACGACAACGTGCTGCAGGTGAGCAAGAACGAACCTTGCCGACCGTCGTACACGTCGCGCACGTGGTTGCGATACTCCTGGTAGGTTAGCTTGTCGATTATCCGGTTTTCGACAATGCGATTGAGTACCTTTTTTCGTTTCGACGATTGGTCGTCCCCCTCCTTTTCTACATGGGAAAAGGTTGGGGGCGATTGCCGGGCTGAGCTGCCCTTGGGTTTACTTTCCGCGCCGAGCTTCACACTGATTTCCGCAGCAGGGGGTGTCGGGATTGATTCACCTAACTCAACCGGGCTTTGGCGCCGTTGCTCGCGGATTTTCGGTGCCGCGGCGTGGCAAAGTTAGGACCGAGTGGAGGAATACCAAAGGGGGGTGGGGCAAATTCCAGACCGATTAACCTTGATTCGCGGCAACTTTTCTCCGATGCCGCCGCGGTCGCTGGCGACGGTCGACCTCACTCAGGCTATAAATATACCCTACGATTGTAGATATACCACTCAAACAGCAACACCACGAGGGCCAACATCAGCAAGTTTTTCCAGCCCTCGCGAGGTTGGGGGCGCGCCCCGGTTTCGGCCTGGATCTTATTCCACTCAAAATCCAGCTCAGCTCGTGGTTTTAGATTGCTCTCCTGGCTGTCAAACAGGTTGACTGCGAACCGCTCCACGCGACGGCCGGAATCGCGAACCTCGTAGACGCCCAACTCCTCGGTTCCCAAAAACCGAAACACGTTGCCCGGAGCCCGCGGGGCTTCCCACGTCCGTCCGCTCGGGCTGATTACGGAGACGGTTTCCGCGGCGGTGGGCACCTGCAATTCCACGCGTTCGCCGGGACGCGTGCTTTCGGACCCTCCCGAGATTTTCGAGCCCCCCAGGTATTGCAGCACGTTGAGCACTAGGGCGGCAAAACTGCGACGCCGAAACCAATCGGTGTTCGCCCCCTCGGCGTCGACAATGCTGAAACCCAGCACGGCATCCTCGTAGCCCTGCCGCGGCGCCACGGCAAAAATCGGGATTTGCACACGTTCGCCTTCCATTTCGCCAGCCGCCGCTCGCACGGCAACGGCATCCATCAAGCGGGTAGAACCGGGAGGGGGCGTCAGTGGAGTGGCCTGGGCAATCAGGGTTCGTTCCACGTCGAGCAACTGCATGATCGGGTGTGTCCGCTCAAGATCGATAATTTGCGGCGCCGTGACTGTTTCGGCGGGCCAGGATTCTTTCGCCCTCCAACCCCAGTCGGCCAACTTGGGCACCACCCCGATAAACCAGGTGTTGGCCTCCGGCAGCGGCGTGGATGACTGTCCCGCATTTCCGCCCGTGGGCGGCGGCGGTTCGGGCAGACATCGGTCGAAAATAATCAGATCGAACAGCCCCGACGATGCGGCCCCCCGATATTCCTCAGAATTCAAGTAATCGGGTGACTCGATCAGCAAATCGGCCAATTCTTGGGCGCGCTGCGTCTGGAGCGCGAACTCCAGCGGCCGGTTGCCAGGCGTAACCAGCAGCACCTTGCCTTGCTGCGGCGGATTGACAATCGCCCACGCCCGATTGTCGGCCTCCAACGCGTCATCGACATTCAACCGCAGTTCCAGCACGCCGGTATCCAATTGCTTTTGCGTAAACACCACTCCCGAACTGCCGCCAGCGGCCACGTCGATTTGCTGGACATCGACGAGCTGCCCTTCCACGCGCAATTCCACCAGAACTTTTTCTTCTTGAGGACCGTGGTTTTCAATGCGGCCAAAGACTCGCAGGTCTTGCGATCGATCGTCGACCCGGGCGGCGCTGAAAGCCACAATGCCCAGGTTGCGCACGTTGCTTTCCCCCAGCGGCACGTATGTCGCTTCCAAACTGCCCAGGGCAAAGCTGGGGGGCGTGAAATTGCCGTCCGACAAAATGAACATTTTGGTCGGCAGCAGCGGCTCGGTCGGTTCGCCCTCGCCGGCATCCGCGACACGATTCGCCTTGGTCAGACCTGCCACGTATTGCAGGGCTTCGTCAATGCTGGTGCGGCGTTGGGTGGGCGAGATTTGATCGAGGGCCGCGGCACATTCCGCCTTGTTGGTCGTGAAATCTTGCCAAACCCGGGCGGCATCGGCAAAGCTGGCAATCATTACCGCGTCGGCAGACCGCTTTTCCTCTTCCAGGAACTTGCGCACTTGGGCCTTGGCCTGGCTCAACCGGCTGGGCTTCAGGTCGCTGGCCGACATGCTTGCCGAGTTGTCGATCAAGAAAATGTAACGTTCACCCTGGGTGGTTCCTTCGCCCCAGTAAGGCAGCAGCAGCGCCAGAATGGCCAGCAGCAACACCAAGAGTTGCAAAAACATCAACAGGCTGCGACGTAACCGCTGCCAAATGCTGTTGACGTGCAAGTCCTCGATCGACTTGCGCCACAGCAGCGTACTGGGCACCTCCACCGGCTGACGCTTGAGCTTGAGAAAGTACAGCAGTACCAGCAGGACGGGGAGCGCCGCCAGCACGGCCCATTGCCAAGGCGCCAGTAGGCTGGTTGCGTCGCCCATCAGCGCACCAACCCTCGCCGACGAAGATAGTTCACTACCAATTGCTCGGCCGGAAGCTGATTGTGGGCCAGAATGTGCGTCATGCCCCGGCGACCGCAATACTCGCGGGCGCCATTCACAAACGCGTCGAGCGTTTCGCGGTAGCGCTTCAACAAGGGAGCGCTCACCGTGATCTCGGCCTGATCGCCGTCCTCGCTGTCGATCAGTTGCAAATCGCCCACCAGTTCCGGGTGCATTTCCTCGTGCGAAAGCACCTGAATCACGTAAGTATCCATCTGCCGGGCAACCAGGTACCGCAACGACTCTTCGTATCCGTTCTTGTCCAACAAATCCGAGATCAGCACCACCACACCTTGGCCTTTGTTGCGCAAGCAGAAATCGCGCACGCCGACAGCCAGTGGCACACCATCGCCAGGCGCCACCTGATCCAGGTAAGCGAACATGCGCCACACGCTGGAGCGGCCCCGCAACACCGGGCCTGGCCGCGCCCCCGCCGCTCCCAGGCACTCAATCCGGACGCGATCGGCCCGCGCCAGGCCGATAAAGCCCAAAGCGGCCGCCAACTGCTTGGCGTACGTCAATTTGGTGGGTGTCCCAAAGTCCATCGATCGGCTCGTATCGAGCAGCACGTAGAAATGCAGGTCCTCCTCTTCCAGAAACATTTTAAGGAACAGGCGATCGAGCCTCGCGTAGGTGTTCCAGTCGATAAACCGCAGATCGTCACCTGCAACGTAGTTGCGAAAATCGGCGAACTCAACGCTTTGACCCTTGCGCTTGCTCCGCCGCTCGCCTTTCATCCGACCTCGAAACACCTTGCGCGTGACCAGTTCCAGCCGCTCCAATTGAGCGAGGAACTGGGGCGAAAGCAGCGGTGTTGCGGCTGGCATGGGGGATCGCCCTTGGCTGCGTTCAGGTTAGTAGTTTCGTCTCAACTCAAAGCCACTGTCGACGAGATCTACAATACGAACGGTTGATGCTTGGCGTTCGTGCCACCACGGAACGATTTCCGTACTATGCGTGCAGCAACCGTTTCCGCGAAACCCGTCCGGCGCTCGCGGCGCAACGAGCATGGCGTCGACGCCGCACTCCGCTTGCCGAACGGCAAATCATTCTTTACGACGAGACACTGGCCCTGCCAATCGAATGATACGCGAAACCGGCGGCTCGCATATCGTCGGGTTCGTAAAGATTTCGTCCATCGAAAATCACCGGTCGCCGTAACCGCTTGCGCATGGTCTTGAAGTCCGGATTCTGAAATTCCTTCCACTCCGTGCAAATCAACAAGCCGTCGGCCTGTTCCAGGGCATCCATGGGCGCTGTGTGATAAATCAACCGATCTCCAAACCGCTCACGCACGTTTTCCATGGCCACCGGATCATGCACGGCCAGCGTTGCGCCTCGCTCCAGCAATCGCTCCACCATCACAACCGCCGGGGCTTCACGGATGTCGTCGGTGCGGGGTTTGAAGGCCAACCCCCAAACGGCGAATCGCTTGCCGGCCAGGTCAGTACCATAAGTCTCTTCGATCTTGGACAACAAGACTTCCTTTTGCAGATCGTTCACCTGGTCGACCGCCGACAAAATTCGGGGTTCCACTCCCACCCGGCGAGCCATCGCCTGCAAGGCGCGAACGTCTTTGGGGAAACAACTGCCGCCATAGCCAAGACCCGGGAACAAGAAGGCAAAGCCAATTCGGGCATCGTGCCCGATGCCGCGCCGCACGTCGTTGATATCGGCGGACATCCGCTCGCAGAGATTGGCGACTTCGTTGATGAAACTGATTTTAGTCGCCAGCATGGCATTGGCTACGTACTTGGTCATCTCCGCGCTTTCCGGGCACATGGTCAAAAAGGGGTTCTCGGTGCGCAAGAATGGCCGATACAACTCGTGGAGCGCATCGGCAACCTCTTCGCTGCGCACGCCAACCACCACGCGGTCGGGCCGCATGAAGTCATCAAGAGCGGCGCCTTCCTTGAGAAACTCGGGGTTGCTGGCCACCTCGCAATTGCGGCCGGTCAGTTTGGCCAACCGGTCGGCCATCTCCGCGTTGGTGCCGACCGGCACCGTGCTCTTGATGACCACAATGGTCTCGGTCTGCAGGTGCGGCGCCAGCGATTCGGCCACGGTCCACAAACTGCGGAGGTCGGCGGAACCGTCGTCGGATTGCGGCGTGCCGACCGCAATGAACACAAATCGGGCGCCTTCAACGGCCTCGGCCAGCGAAGTGGTGAACTGAAGCCGTCCTTGCGATTGGTTGCGCAGCACCAGTTCTTTCAGGCCTGGCTCGTAGATCGGCAGTTCGCCTTGCCGGAGCCGAGCGATCTTGCCGGCATCGATGTCCACGCAGGTTATGTCATTTCCCGACTCGGCGAAGCAAGTGCCCGTCACCAGGCCTACATACCCGGTGCCAATCATGGTGACTTTCACAAATCATGCCCTCTCAAAGAAATTGCCCGGCATTGGCGAAATCCGCAATGCAACGGCGGCGTGGCGTTAAGCAGTCCTTACGACACCCAGCTCTTGGAATGCAAGTGTGCCATTCGCGGCAGAAACGCCAAGTGGCATAAGGCGGTGCAAACCTCCAGAATCGTTTAGCGTCCCGGGGTTTGCAACCGTAGTCGGGCAAATTAACAGGGCCGGCCTACCGAAGCTGGCAACTCGCTGGTCTTTGCAGACACGGGCATTGGAGGGCGCGGTTTAGCGCTGCAAGATCGGCAAATAGTTGTTGGGCATTTGCAGGATGATGCAGGCCATTGCCGTGCCGTATTCAGCGCACACGGCGTCGTCCATCCAGGCGCCGTCTTCACGCTGCAAGGCCAACAATTCGTCGCGGATGGCCGGATACCACTTTTGCCAATACTCGCCGCCGGCATGCCACATGGCCTGCACGGCATAATACTGGCCGTAGTAGTAATGCCCATGCCGGTTGAACCGGCCGCGGGGGACCTCCTGAACAAGGTATTCCAAGCCCTTCTTGATTTCCGGGCCGTCGTAGCCAGCGGTGTACAGGGCCACAATGCCCGCGGCCGATCGAGGGAACGCGCTCGGCCCTCCCGTGGGAAGATACATAAACCCGCCGTCGGGGTTTTGGCTGCGTTTCACGTATTCGATGCATGCATCGACGGTCGCCTTGGGTACGTACAAGCCCGCGTTGCGAGCCGCCCGCAAGGCCATGATCTGGCAGATCGTGACGGAAATGTCGGCGTCGTGCGGCTGCGGCTGATAACGCCAACCACCTTCGTCATTTTGGGAATCGACGATGAGTTGCACCGCCTTCTTCAGCTTTTCGCGTATGTCGGCCCGCATGGTCATGCCGTATGCTTCGGCCAGGAACAGCGTAGCGAAACCGTGGCCATACATCGGCCCATGGCTGGCGCTCTCCGGCAAGACAATGAATCCATCGTCCTGGGCGTGATTGAGCAGGAAGTTGACCACCCGCTGGCATTGTTCACCGAGCGGCCCGCGGTCGGGCGTGCTGCCCGAGGCCATGAAAGCCATGCCCGCCAGGGCGCACACGCCCACGTTGCGTCCGTAGCCGCCAGAGCCGAACGAACCGTCGTCGTTTTGCCGGGTAACCAGGTACGCCAAGCCGGCGTCGATTGCCGCTTGGGTGCGGTCGGTAATCAGGTCGGCGGCCGAACGCTCGGGATCGAAGCCCTGGGCAGGCAATCGCAACGGCCAAGCCGAGGCGGCCAACAAACCGGCGCCCCCAGCCAAAAAACTGCGGCGGCTGAATCGCGGCATGGCGGACCCCTTTTCAATGGGAGAATAATGGTATCGGAACGCGGCTTGGGCTTTGTGCGATGCAGGCGTTGGGCGACGTCTCTGCTGGGTAAGGTGACTTCTGCTCGGGGAACTCTGCGGCTATCACGTGCGGAGCCGAACCTTCGGTTGTGGTCGCCCCGAGCGATGTCGTCGAGGCGCTGGCCGAACCCCGCCATTATGGCGTGGGACGGTACTGTTCCGCCAGTCTTCTAAAATAGAGTTCGATCAACGGGGCATATTGGGGCAAATACTCCCCCGTGGGCACGTTCAGCATGGCCTCGCGAACCTGGGGAGGCAAATGCCCCCATACATTTTTCATCAGTTCGCTGCGCGACACCGTGTCGGTCTCGTCGACTTTTCCTTCGCGCAGATCCTGATCGCTTTCCAGCGGCCGCTGGCTCGGCGTTCTGCCGCCATCGGCAGCCTGACCGTCGCGTGGTTGCGGCGAGGATTCGCCTCGCTGGTCTTGGTCGACCTGGCTTCGCGCAGTAATCTGTTGCTGCATCGGTTGGCTTTCTTGAGAAGAGCCTTGCTGCCGTTGCTGCGCTTGCTCGATCAGTTGGGCCAGTTGGTCGAGTATGTCTTGCTGCTGCCGTTGCGTTTGCGCGCCGCCGTCTTGCTCCGCCAGTCGCCGCTCGACCAATTGCATCAGGCGGCCAATTTCCATCAATGGATTCGAGGCTTGCCCCAAGTCTTCTCCCGGCAAGGCCGGCTCGGCCGGACGGCGTTGGCCTCCGTCGTCCCGAGGCGCCGACTTGGGGGAAGCGGGACGGCTCTTTGGCGCCTCGCGAACTTCCTGTTCCAACCCCTTGAACAGATCGCCGGTCAACTCGTCGAGCAGACTTTGTTCGTCGGTCTTGGGCGACATTGATTCTTGGGACCAGGTTGGCGGGCTGAGACATGCCAGGGCTAATAGCGCCGACCCAAGCGCGCTCGCCATGCGTACCCTCGGATAGGAGCTGGAAACCACCGCGCACGCCGACTGTCGATCCACAAATGTCGGATCGGCGATGTTCGCGCTGGTTTGATGTCTGCGAGCCATGGCATTTTCCATTCAATCCAAAGGCAATTTCAAGTCGTCGAGCTTTAGGTCATCCAGCTTCAAATCATCGAGTTTCAGCTCCGGCATTTCCGGCGGCACCGCAGGTGAGGTCGAAGGCTGCGACAAATTGAGCAGCATCTCGGCGAGTTGTCCTTGCTCGGCGGCCAACTGTTCGAACTGTTGCCGGGCGGCTTCCGAAAGCGGCTTGCCTTCCGGCCAACGGGCGGAAAGGTCGGCCGTGCGTTGCTGAACATCTTCTTGCAACGTCTTCAGCAGCTTGAGCTGCGCTAGTGGCGGAATGCCGTCGGCCGAGGGTTGCTCGCCTGCTGGCTGGTCGCCGGGCGTCCCTTGTTGCTGCGGTGGTTCGTCGCCCGAAGGGGTGGGCTGGGCCTCCAGGGCGGCCACCAGCTGCGCAAGCCTTCGCAATGCGGAGGCCGCGGCGGCGGTCATTTCCGGGGTGTAGCTTCCCTGGTCCAACAGCCGCGCAGCCTGTCTCATTTCGGCACTGGCATACCCCAGCGCCAGGGCGAAGACTTCGGCGGCTGCCACCTTGCGGCGGATGGCATCCACTTCGGCTTGCAGCAGTTCCTCCTGCCGGGCGGCGTCGCGTGCCGATTGTTCTTCGGCGCGGGTGAGCGACCGCATGGCCGCAATGGCCGCCAGCCGCTCGGTTTCTTCAACCACGGTTTGCTGCCGATCGCGAATGCCTCGCAATTGATCTTCCAGTTGCGCCAGTTGTTCTTCGGCCAAGTCCCGCTCTGCCTGGCTGCGCCGCGCGGCCAGTTGCTGCTGCGCCTGTTCGAGCTGCTGCAATGCTTGCTCGGCTGCTCGATCGGCTTCGGTGGCGAGGTCTTGCGTTGAAGCATCTTCCGCGCGGCCCATTTGCTGCCCCGCCTGCGACAGCGATTCCGCGGCCTGTTCGGCTTGCAGACGCTGGACCTTGCGGCTTAGCCGATCGGCCTCTTGCCGCAGCGATTGCTGTTCACGCTGCAGCCGCTGCAAGGCGCGCTGCCGCTGCCCCGCGTCGGGCTCGCGGGCGGCATCTTTCGATTGTTCGCGCAGGGCTTCTTGCCGGGCGGTGAGCTCGTTGAGTTCGGTTTCGGCCTCCCGAAGCCGTTCGATCAATCGCGAAAGCTCATGCTCGCGGCGATTGGCCAGAATATTGAGCATCTCCTCCAGGCCGGCCGACGCCGCCTGCTGGTCGCCCAGAGCCTGCCCTACCTGATTTTGCTCCACCTGGCGACTGGCTTGCCGCAGTCGATTGCTGAGCCCGGCCGAACGCGCATGGTGCAGGGCATCCGAAAGCACGTCAGCCGCCAGGGGGTCAGATTCTTCTAGCTCGTGGCTCATTCGCTCCATGTTTTGTTGCACGATGTCCAACCGTCGGGCTAATTCGCTCTGACGCTGTCCCAATTGCCGCAGGTCGGTTTGCAGCTGCGGAGTGAGATCCCGAAAATCCTTGGTAATCGTTTCGCGACCGATCACCGCGGTTTGGGTCGCAATGTCGTCGTGCTCCCGGCGGAGTGAACCGATCTCTCGCGAAAATCGGCCGTAATTGTCCCACAGCGTCATTTCCGCCTGCAGCCGTTCCAGGCCGGCAATCACCGCGTCCTGGTGGCCCAAGGACTGGTCCAACAAAGCTAACACTCGGTCGTCCACGGGAACCGGATCGTCCGGGCTGCTTTCGAAGGCATCTTGCACCAGGCGACTGGCTTCCGGCAGTTCGCGTCGCAACGGATCCAAATGGGCAGGTTCAAGCTGCTGTAACCGGTCGGCGAGCAACTTTAGCCGCCGGCGCGTATCCGTGGCGGCCAAACCGTTCATTTCCAGCGAAGCCAAAAGGCGGCGAATTTCGGCTGGCAGGCCTCGCTCGGCGTCAGTCAATCCTTGCCGCACGCGCTCTTGCAACGACACCGTACCCTTGAGCTGATCGAACCCGCTTTGCCGCAAGGCTTGCAGGTTTTCGAGTTCGAGCTTGACGCCAGCTGCTTGTGACCTGGTTTGCCGTTGTACGGAGAGCAACTCGGCCAAGTGAGACAACAGCTCGCTTTGTCGCTGTGCAAGAAGATTTTGCAGGTCGGCAGCCGAGGCGACCACCAATCGCAATGGCGGCGCAGATACGCCCTCGCCTCCGCGATAATCGCTGGCCACCAGCGTCACCTCAATCTGGACCTTCGGCGGCAAACGCAACGAAGCCAATGACCAGCGATGGGTAAGGGGCAAGCGCTCGCCAAGGTTGGGAGTGGCCAACCCCTGGGGGCGCGAGGGCGGTTGCGCGGGCCCTTGATAGATGACAAGTTCCTGCGGTCCTAATTCGGACTGATCGCTTCGCGTATATCGCAGGCGCACTTCGCGAACGGCCGTGCGATCCTCCTGCACCTCGGCAACCAACGGCACCACCGCGTCCGTGGCAACGTGCACGCCTCCGGCATCTTCCGGCTGCGGCTCCTGAAGCGTAACCTGCGGCGGTTGGTCGGTCACGCTGGTAATGTCATGAGTTTCGCTCGGCGGACCAGCGAAGCCTTCTCTGCCGACCAATCTTAAACTGTACGAGCCGCTGGCGGCAACCAGGGGTTGCGTCGCCTGCAGACCCGATGAGGCGAGCACCCCGCCCATGGCTTCCGCACCAGGAGTTGCCGAGGGCAAAGCAAACGAGAATCCGAGTCCATCCGCCGCTACAACCCCCGGCAACTCCAGGCCATGCATGCTGAAATAGACGCCCGAAAGCGGCAAATTCGCGCGGCCTTGCAATTCCACTCGCGTGCCCTGCAAAGCACGGAAGTGTCGGTCGGCTGCCGTGGCTGGCCATCGTGTGTACGTCGGCGGATGCAGGGTTACCTGGAGTTCGCTCAAGGTGGGGGTATCGACAACTTCAATCCGCACCGGCTCGCGGCGCATGCTGCGATCGTCCCCGCCTTCGGCCCAAATGGTCAGTCCCTGTTGCACCTCGGGCAACTGGAACGGCAGCACTTCACTTCCGGGACGCAGTTCCACCACTTGCGGCGGCTGGCCATCGAAATCGAGGTGCAAATAAACTAAGTCGGGAAGCGGTCGATTCTGGCGATCGACAATTTCCAAATTGAGCTTGCCGCCACGGGGAATCATCGCGGGACCGCGCACCAGTAAATGCGTTTGCTGCGGCCAAACGGCATCGCCCCAGGGATTGAATTGGCGCTGCGCCGCGACCGAAGTCAGTTCGGGTTGAATCATGGCGATTGCCGTCACCACGGCGAGCAGCAAGCCGGCAGCGCCCGTGGCCCAAAGCACTGGCCGCATTTGCAAAATGGCCGACGTCCTCAATGGTCTAACGTCGTCGGCCACTTGGATGACGACCGCGCGACGCATCGCAGCCGAACCCGCCAGGGGATCGTCTTCCTTCTCGGCAAGAAATTGGAGGGTGGTTGCCAAGCGATCGCGGAGGACGGGAAACCGCCGCTCAAGGCGCAACGCCACGTCGATGTCGGTGAGTCGAGCCTGAAGAGGGCGATAGACAAACCACCAGCAAGCAATGCTCAAACCGGCCAGGCTGAGCAGCCAAAGGAGAATGCGTGCCGACAGATCGTCCAGTCGCACCAGGTAATCGAGCGAACCGACTACCAAAAATAGGGCGAGGGCCGTTGCCACCACCCAGGCGATCCCATGCAAGAGAGACAGTCCTCGCACCTTGCGGCGAAGCGAAGTGGTCCATTCTTGCAAGGGATGCAGCATGATTTGAATTCGATCCGAACGATGATCTTGAAGAGGAACTATTCTTGGCCGCGTTTTCCGAACATGTTTCCTCATCAAGTCTTATGATGGCCTCGCCGCTAACGTAGTGTACGCCGGTAGAATCTCCCGCTGTCACTGCACCGCCATCCCCAAAAAGTAGGACGCTGGAACGACAACATTGGTTCTTCAACTTGGACTTAAGAGCCCGCCCCGGTTAAGCTCTCACTTCTCGGGCCGACATCAGATGTGAACGAACTCCCCAATGCCGCCGGTAGCAGCCACGCCGTTCGCTCCCGCCTTCCACTGTCTTGCGGGCAGTCTCTCCAATTATAGCAATCCGCGAGACTTGCGCAAAATCCACTCGGCCACCAGCAGCGTGAGGAGCAACAGCGGCACGGGAAACCAATTCCAAAGTTCAAACGGCTTGAGAGGTTCGAGCACCACTTCCCTACCTCGGGGAAGGTCTGCCGCCAGCCGCGAAGCGTCTTCAAAACGGTACAGTCGACCGTACCCCTTTTGAGGCAACTCCTGGTTTCCGCTGAGTTTTTTTGCCTCCAGGTAGGGACCTTCGGCAGCTAACCGCAGTTCGGCCATATCGGTTTGCAGCCGGGCGAGTTCCCCTGGAGGCGGTTCCACTGCGAATTCGACACTCGGCGCAGGAGCCGGCAACGCGGGCGCGGCCACCCAAGCGCGGTACCGACCGACCGGAGCGTCGGGAAAAACGCCTGTGAAAACTCCTCGCCGACTCGACGATCGGCTCAAGTTTACGCGGCGGCTCTTGTCACCCTCTCGCTCGATCACAACCACCACATCCTGGTCGCCGGGAGGTGCTTGGCGTTCGTCGCGAAACCGTACTTGGAGGTCCACGTTCTCGCCGCTGCGATACTTGCGGTGGAAAGTGATCAATTCGGCCGGCTGGTGCCCCAACAGTTTCGAGCGGCTCAGGTACCGGATGGTTTGCACCCAATAGCGGCCAAAAAGCACGTCTCCCAGCCGGAACCGCCACCGCTGCGTTTCATCGGTTGCATGACATACCACGGTTCCCGCGCCCACAAACTGCTCAGTAATCACCGGCGCCAGGCGTCCTTCCGTTGTTCGCCGCGTGGGATGCTCAGCCAGTACCCGAGCCGCCGGCTTCAATCGATTGAGATCGGCCAACCAATACAGTCGTGGCATCTTCGACCACAGCGCGTCGGTCTGCGCAACATTATCGCCCAATTGCATTTGAGGGCTCGCCAAACCTTGGGCCGTGGGCTGGGCCACAAAGCCTTCGGTAACGGGGCCCGGTTCGGGCAACGTCACCGAAGCCACGTCGAAGGGAAACAGATCGACCAGCGGCGTATGGCGAAAGGCCAGCGGCGTAAATCGCGGCCCGGCCATGAACACCACCCCGCCGCCGCGTTCGGCGACAAAATCCACGATATTCTGCATGACGTTGGAGCTGAGAAACGAAGGGTTCACGTCGCCAAACAACAGCACGTCGTATTGGAATAACTCGTCCCGGCGCACGGGGAATACCCGTCGTGCCGTGCGGTCGATCTCGCTGTATTCCTGGTCGGCCTCTTGCAGGACCGTGGTTAGTTCGATCGAAGGTTCACGCTCCAGCAGGGTTTTCAGGTAGCGGTATTCCCAACTGGGGTACGATTGAACCAGCAGCGCCGAAATGCGCTCGTCGGCCACGCGGACCGTGCGCGGGGGCAAGCGGTTGTCATCGGGGTTTTCTTCCTCGGGCAGCACATCGGTTTCGATCACAAATTGATAATTGACCGATTTTTCACCCGGCGCCAGCCGCGATTCCCACTCTTCACGTCGCGGGCGGTAGCTCAGCCGCACCGCTTGCGGACGTCCGCTTGGCCCGACGACCTCGGTGGTTTGCGCCAAAATCGCAGGTCGGTCGGCTTCGCGTAGCCGAATTTCGACTTCGCGGCCTTCGAGACCCGAGCCGGTGAGCTGCAGCTCGAAGTTGAGAATGTCGCCCACAAATACGGCATCTTCGACCAGTAAATCGCTGAGCTCCAGGTTCTTGACCGGTTCTTCGCTGCCCAGGGCGACTGCGAACAGAGGCACCTGGTGCTTGTTCCAGGCCACGGCGGCGGCTTCGGCCAGCGGCGTGCCTTCGGTATTGATGCCGTCGCTGAGCAGCACGATCGCCGCCGGCGGCGAACCCCGCAGATCGGCCAACACCGTTTCGATGGCCGCTCCCAACCGGGTGGCGTCGCCGTCGGCCGCAAGGTCATGCAATTTCTGCTTCAACTCGGACAGCTCCCCGGTTAAGGAGCGTGCGGAAGAAGCCGCGAAATAAACCTTGAGCTTGTAGCGCTGGGCCAGTTGTTCGAGCAACCGACCGTCGTTCTCCAGGAACAGCGTCTTGGCCAGGTTGATTCGCGTGGGTCCGTCAAGCTGGAGCGATTTCAGCCTCTCTTGCCAGGCGGCTTGTTGGCTGCTGTCACCGTACCGGTCGCGAGTTTGCATGCTCTGGGAGCTATCGACAATCAGCACCAGGTATGGCAGCCCTGTGCGTTTGGGGAGCAGGGTAAAACCCGAGAGGATGAACAGCAGCAACAGGAATGAGGCGATTCTCAGTCCGCCCAGCAGTACCGTCGCCCGCAGGCTGCGAGTTTGGCTTCGCTCCCAAACATACAGGAGAACTATGAATGCGACTCCAGCGGCCACGAGTAGCCAGGTGACGACGGGAGGGAGCAACCAGGCAGTGCGGTAATCCCATGCCACACCAGTTCCGGCGTCGCCGCCATCCACGCCGAACCACCGTTCCAACCAGTTGGGGAGCGCAAAACCAATCATGTTTGACGACTTCCCAAGAACCACGACAAAAAGGAATCGGCAAACAACAGCCCCAGCGCGGCGGCCAGCAACCAGCCATGAATGTACCGCGGAGTTGAAACCAGTGTCTCGGTCGGCGTTCGGCTCTCCGCGCGCCAATCCGCGGAAATCCGCAGCGGTACGCCCGAGAAATGTCCCGCGAGCAATTCCTGCGGCTCGACTCGGGTCAAGTCGCTTTCACGGGCATCGAGATTCACGGCGAACAATTCTTCTGCGGCCAAGCCAGGCGTCTGCGCTCGGTAAATTCCACTTTGTTCGGCGGGACCGAACCCCCACTGCGCCCGATCCCCCAATTGCTTGATGGTGGCAAACGCGCGTTCCCCGACTGGAGTTTGGATCGTTACTTTGTCGTTGATGGCCTGACGCGGGGCGCTGCCGGAGAGCATTTGTCCCACTTCCAGGTTGCGATGTTGAAATTGTCCCAACATGGCCGCCTTAAGCAGTTCGCGCACCAGCGGCACAAAATTCTGCAGAGCGGGCATCAGGTTCCACGGATCGGCCGCGGCGACTTCTGCCGGAGTGGTCACCACAATGCTGACGCCGGCCCCCAACTTTCCCGTCACAATCAGGGGATCGCCATTGGTTAGCGACAATGCCGTTTGCGCCGACGACGGCTCCGGCAGTTCCAGTCCCCAGTAACGGTAAATCGGCGTTCGCAAGAATCCCACCTGCTCGTTATCGCGAAATACCTTCAACAGGGGATGGCGGTATCCATGCGGATCAAGCACGAGCGGCTGCTGCGTCGGATCGAACGCTTTTTCAGTTGTCAGGCGAACCGGCAAGATCGAGGGGTCTTGTGCGTCTTGACCTCCCAGGCGTTGATTGTAGTTCTCTGGCTGCACTCGATCGCCGAGGAAAAACACCAGCCCGCCGCCCCCCAGCACGTAATCCCGCATCACTCGGGCCTCGGCGCGGCTGAATTGGCCAACATTGCTCAAGAAAACGGCGTCGTAGCGGCTTAAATCGCGGTCGGTGAGCGCGGCGGGCGAACCTACCTCGACTTGGATCGCTTCGCCCGCCGTGCCCCGACGGCGTTCCGAACCTGCCTCGAGGGCCGCCCGCAAGTAATCGCTGCCCGAACTGAACGGGTCGGCGCTGGGGCGGCCATCGATGCATAGCACGCGAACTTCGTCTTTGACCGGAATTACCAGGCAGCGGCGGTTATCGAGTTCTAACACGTCGCTGCCGGAGCGAACTTCCACGGAGTGCAAACCGGGCGACTCGAACCGATAGCGCAAGGCCGTATTTGCCTGGGCGCCGGCTTCCACGTCCACCGTCCCTTCGCCGACGCCACGGCCATCGACCAGCCACTCAATCCGCATACCGGCCAAATCCTGTCGGCCGAAGTTTCGAATCGTTGCCTCCAGCAGCACGTCTTCGCTTACCGTGGCGTAGCTGCCCGCCATGCGCAGGTCGGTGGCTGCCACGTTTTCTTGATTCGACGAAGCCACGTCAACCACGGCCAACCCGGCTTGCGATGCCAGTCCTCGCACCGACTGGCGGAATTCGGCTTCGGCTTGTTCAGCGGGAAACGTCATCCCCCACGAAGTTCGCCCCAGGTCGGTAATCAACACCACCTCGGCCGTTTCCAGTTCGGGAAACTCGTTGCGCGCCGAAGTGAGCACATCTTGAACCTTGTGGAGCGTGGCGGGAAGATTGGCCCCGGCGTGGCTGAGCCGCAATCGTTCGATCTCCACCAGCACATTCGACCGATCGAATACCGGATGGCCAATCACCACCAGGGGCGGGTCCGCCAACAGCAACAAGACGAAACCGTCTCCTTGAGGGCTTTGATTGACGATATCGGCCGCCTTCTGCTTGGCGAGCTCAAACCGTTCGCCCTCGGTCGATCGCACTCCCATCGAGTACGAACTGTCGATCACCAGCACCTTCAGCCCTCGGGCGGTGGCTGTTCGGGCTGTGCCGAGCGAATCGAAAAACGGCTTGGACACGGCCAAGGCGAGCAGAATCACCAGCAGCGTGCGGACGGCGAGCAGCAACCAGTTTTCGACAAGAATGCGGCGAGATTTCTTCTCGATGGCCGCCAGCAAATATTCCATCGCCGCCCAGACTACCACCTTGCGCTCGCGACGATTCCAGAGATGGATCAGAATTGGCGCGCCGGCCGCGGCCAAGAACCACAGCATGCCCGTGCTGCCAAAGTCGAACCCCAGCAGCGGCCCAAAAAACGTCGGAAAGTAAGTGGCCAGGTCAAACAAAGTGAAGTGGTGTCTGGGGACGAGCAAGGCATTCCCAACTCCAGCAACGCCCTGCTCCTTGATGGAACCTGATTGCATTATCAACCGCTTGCCTGGGAGATGCCAGGAGTCTTCTTTGCTGCCCGACGCAAGCAGATACGGCACGCTGTCGGCGGAACGCGGATTATACAATCGCGTTGGTCTCGTTGAGGACAGCCTGCCGCGAGGGACAGAGCATCAACCATGGCCAACGCACCGCCGGGGTGAAGCCCACCACCCGTGAGAGAGTTTGTAGTCGTTTCCATCTCGCATCGATCAAGCCATCAGAGCGTTGCATTCGCATTGCCTCGCGCTCGAAACGAATTCCCCACTCAACTTTCAATTCGCTTCACTCTAAACTCCTCCCTCCCTCTCACTCTTCTACGCATTTTCTCCCGGTTCTGTACCAAGTTCCGCAACAAATCGGGCCGTACCTTGCGCAACACGCCTCCCGTGAGTCGAATCGCCGTTGGTCTGCATCGACAAATACTACCTCTTGCAGGGTTTACGTCGACACCCGCGCCCCCCAAGGTGATGCAATTCGCTGCGCAACGCCCGAAATGCCAGTTTCCACAACATTTTTCGCCCCTCCCTGACGCCCCAACAGCGTTCCGCAACGCACCGGCGGCATCCCGGCGCGCCCCCGACGGTTCCCGCCTCGCTATCGCAACGCAACCGGTCATCCCGTGCGAAAGAACCTCACTTGCCCCAGCGACAGAGGGCTTCTACGTTCTCGCAACAATTCTGTCCTCGATTGCTCGCCACCGTTCGCGCGGAAGGGGAAAACCGCCGTGGCCCATCGACAAACCTGGGAACGTAACTACCGTTCGCTCGGACTACCCCGCCCAGGGCGGCAAGAGCCGATTCTGCCGTACCCTTGCGTGCACCGTCTCGCCGGAAAAAGCTCCGAACACATTTTCCAGTTGCTGGTGGGGTGCCTGCTGGCGGTGACGCTCTTTGCGGTTTACCACCTGTGGCTGGTTCATCAGATGCTTCACACGGGGTTGAAACTCGGCATGGTGGGGCCGGGCACCAACGTCAACCGGTTGGTCCCGCTGTACATGTATTGGCAAGTGCACTGGAAACCAACGCTGCTGATTTCGTTGGGAATGTGCTTGTTGTTCGGGAGTTGGTTTCATCGCGCCGATCGTTTATGTTCCTCGCGCGAAAACGTGCCAGCTTGCAGACTTGTGATGTCGTTGATGCTGTTTCATGTCGCCGTGGCCTGCAGCGTGGCCATGATCGATGGCGGCATCACCCGACTATGGCGCCCCTACGCGGCAATGGCTGGCTCCGACTATATCGGCGCCGTGCCAAAAATCACCACGCCCGCGGCATTTCTGGCCCAGTATGTTGAATTGCTCCCGAAGTTGCCACTGCATTGCCGAACCCATCCCCCAGGAGGACCGCTCTTTCTCTGGGGCGTGGAACAAGCCTGGGGCGCGGGGCCGGCACCTGCCGCACTGGCGACCATTCTGGGCGGAACGCTGGCGATTCCTGCCGTCTGGGGATTGGCAAGATTGGTGCTTGGTCGACGGAGAGCTCTCTGGGCGACGGCGTTGTTTGTATGGTCGCCGTGCATCGTGCTCTTCACGGCAACGTGCATGGATATCGTATTTAGCGTGCCAATGATCTGGTCGTTCTACCTGATGTGGCGAGGGCGACAATCGCAACCAATTCGTTGTGGCGTGGCCGCCGGCCTTTCGGCGTCGCTGGCGGCAATGTTCACATTCTCGGCGGGCTTTCTGGCGATTTGGGCCATCGTCGCGTTCTTTCTTACGGCCCTCTTCGATCGGCCTCGACTGCGCAACACGCTTATCGCGTGGTGCGCCGCGGCTGCCACGGCCATGGTGTTTTACACGACACTTTACGCCTTGACGGGCTACCATCTGCTGGAAACGCTCGCCGCCTGCACGCCAAGCCACTTTCAGATCATGGACGGTGGCAACCACGCTGTCTGCCGGCAGTATGGCCACCTGGTGTTCGCGAACCTGGTGGCGTTCTTCTTTAGCGTGGGCGTACCGCTGGCCGTGCTGTGGATTCGCCGCACGTCCGCTGATTTGCGAGATATGTTGCATGCCAAACAAGAGACTCGCGATTCAGGCTGGCTCCTCGGACTGAGCTTCCTGGCAGCGTTGCTGATCCTTGATTTGGCGCCGGTTCACACGCTGGAAGTGGAGCATATCTGGTTGTATATGGTGCCGCTGGTGGTCATCGGCGCTGTGCGCGGTTTAACCACCAAAAACGCCACGGCCGATCGGCGCGTCGTCCTGGCGGCCCTGGGGTTGTTGATGCTTCAGACCATCGCGATCGAGGTTCTGTTTACAACGCTGTGGTAATCGATCCTAACGCAGCCAGCGGGATGGACTCGTTTAATCTTCATCCTCGTGCCGCCATCGCTTATGCTAGCCTGCTCGCAGCCGTGTTTTTCCAACCCGCGCGAGGGCTAATCGGTGAGCAAACTTCCCCACGACGCACAGGCTCCGTTGCGCTGGTATCAGGGCATCTCGCGGTATCAGTGGCTGGTGCTCGTCATCGCGTCGTTGGGCTGGGTGTTCGATATTTTTGAAGGCCAAATTTTTGTGGCGGCCGAGCGGGAAATCGGCCCGGCCCTCCTCGGAGCCGACGCCAGCGACGGGCAACGCGAACTGTTCAAGAACGTTTCGTTCGCGACATTTTTGCTGGGGGGCGCCGTGGGCGGCATCGTGTTCGGGCGCCTGAGCGATCGATACGGTCGCACCCGAATCATGATTGTCACCATCTTGGTATACTCGGTGTTCACGGCGCTGTCGGCGGCCGTGCAAGCCACCTGGCAGATGTATATCTGCCGGTTTCTCGTGGCCTTGGGAGTGGGCGGCGAATGGGCCGTGGCCAGTGCCCTGGTGGCCGAGGTTTTTCCCAAGCGGGCCCGAGCCTGGTCGCTGTCCATCTTTCACGCCTCAAGCGTCTTCGGCACCTTGCTGGCCGTGGCCGCCGGGACTTTTTTGGTGGGCAATCCGTCGATTGGCTGGCGGTGGGCCTTTGTGGTTGGCGTGCTCCCGGCCCTGCTCATCTTGTGGATTCGCATGAGCTTGAAGGAGCCTGAGGGCTGGAAAAACGCGCAAGCCCAAGCCGCCGCCGGCAGCGCACTGCCGCTCGGACGAATTGCCGACCTGTTCGCGGGTGGCTTGCGACGCCATACGCTGGTGGGCCTTTCGCTGGCAGCGGTGGGAATGGCTACCTTCTGGGGCGTGCATGTGAACGGCAAAAACGTGCTGGCGCGAAGAGCAGAAGTCGATGCGATCGCGACCTTGGCTCGCTTGCCCAATACCGAACGGGCCCAAATCTTCGATCGAATTCGAACGCAGTGGAATGAGCAAACCGCCGATCCTGCCGCGCGCGAGCGAATGGTGCGGACGCTCGACACGGTGGCCGCGCAGCTTCCGCAGCACGATTTCGCGACCATCGCCCAGAATTTGAAGAGCCCTGGAATGCCCATTGCGGAGCAACAGCAACTGGAACAGGACCTTTCGCAGGTTCGCCAGGCATTGCTCGCCCCACAGCGTCCAAAGATCAAGGACTGGGAAATGCTGGGAATGCTGCTGGTCACCCTGGGCGGCGGGATAGGATTGGTGTCATTTGGACCCATTTCGGAATGGCTCGGCCGGCGTGGCGCATTCCTGTTTTATCACTTGGGAGGGCTGACGGCCTCGCTGGCCCTGTTCCTGCTCTTGGCAGACGAATCGACCACGATCATTTGTGCGGCCCTGCCCCTGTTTGGATTCCTCACGCTGGGCATGCACGCCGGCTACGCGATTTACTTTCCCGAGTTGTTTCCCACGCGGCTGCGCGGAACGGGCGGCGGGTTTTGCTTCAATGGCGGACGCGTGATTGCTGCCCCCATTTTGTACTTGGCCGGATGGATGCAAAGCGGGTTGGGCTTCAGCCTGACGGAAGCATCGTCGCTGCTCAGCGGATTGTTCCTGTTAGGCCTGCTGGTGCTGGTATTTGCCCCCGAAACTCGCGGATCGGACCTTCCTTAGCGCTCCAGGCGTAATCATGCGGCGGCGCACCAAGGGACCGTCCGCCGGCCTTTCTCATTTGCTGGCCAAGCTAAGCTACCACCCGGTGGACGGATGCTTTATACTAGCAATCCGCAGAGTCGGGGGGATCGGCCGAATTCCGGGCTGGTTCCCGCCGTTTGGAGCAGAGTCTCGTCTTGTTTTCGAGGAGCAAACATGTCTCATCCCCTTTTCCGCCGCGTGGTTGCCATTCTCGCGCTGGTTGCAGCCAGCTTGGCCATGCAGTCTTCTGCTAACGCTGCCGTTACGCCCCAACAAATGGAGCAAGCCAAGGCCGCATTGGACAAACTCAAGGAGGCGGGAACGCTGGCCCTCAAAAAGGATTACGAAGGCGCGAAGAAACTCGTCGCCGAGGCCCAAGCAGATATCGTTCAAATTCAAGGCGATGGCAAAGACCCGGCCGTGAACCGTCTCGTGGAACCACTGATCAGCGCTTATAACACTCGGCGGCGGTTCCTTGAATCCAAAGGCGTCAGCATTCCCGAACTGGCAAAGCCTGGCAATACGCCGGCCAGCACCCCGGGGACCCCCGGCACGCCTGCCACTCCGGGAACTCCGGCTACTGGTGTTAGCTTCGTAAATCAGATTGCGCCGCTGATGATGCAGCGGTGCAACAATTGCCACGTGACCGGCACCCGCGGCAATTTCAGCATGGCCAACTTCACGGCGTTGATGAACGGCGCCAATGGCGTGGCGATGGTTTCGCCGGGGCAGGGCGCTGGCAGCCGATTGGTCGAAGTGCTGGAGTCGGGCGACATGCCCCGGGGCGGCGGCCCGCTCACCAAGGACCAGATTGCCCTGATCTCCAAATGGATTGACGAAGGGGCCAAGTTCGATGGTCCCGATCGCAACGCCCCGCTGACGGGCCTGGTGCCGCGGCCCAATGTGCCGCGGTTAGAAGTCAAAACTGCCACCGGCAAAGAAACGATCAAATTCTCTCGCGACATTGCCCCGGTGATCGCCACCCAATGCCTGGATTGCCACGCCGGAGGGCAACCTTCCGCCCGGTTGGGGCTCGACACCTTTCAAAACATTTTGGCCGGCAATCGCGATGGCTTGATCATCGAGCCGGGCAAGCCGGCCGACAGCAAGTTGATCAAGAAACTGCGCGGCACCGGGGACGGCGCACAAATGCCACTTCGCAAAGCCCCTCTGCCTGAAGAGACGATTGCCAAATTCGAGAAGTGGATTGCGGAAGGCGCGCCCTTCGATGGCACCGATCCCCGAATGCCAACCGAACGGGTTGCGGCCATTTATGCCGTGAGCCAGATGAGCCACGAGGAAATTGCCGATCTACGAGTGGGCACGGCCGACCGCAACTGGCGTCTGGCCAATCCCGACGACACGCCCGATCGCACTGAAACGAGCAACTTCCTGGTCATCGGCAACGTGGGGGAAGATCGACTGAAAGAAATTTCCAACGTGGCCGAAGCGCTGCAAACTCGAGTCGGCGCCATGTTGAAGGCGCCCTCGGGGCAACCGCTGGTAAAAGGACGGTTGACAATCTTCGCGTTCAACCGCCGTTTCGATTATTCCGAGTACGGCCAGATGGTGGAAAAACGTGAGATTCCCGCTTCGTGGCGTGGCCACTGGAATTATTCCATCACCGATGCCTACGCCTGTTTGTATCCGCCAAATTTTGCTGAAGAAGGTTCGCTGGAGCCGCTAGTAGCCGAACAACTGGCGGGCGCCTATCTCGATACGCTCGGGACCATGCCGCGCTGGTTTACCCAGGGATCGGCGTGGGAAATCGCCTCGCGAATCAGCCCTCGCGACCCGCTGGTGACGGCTCGCGAGAATCGCCTGGCCCAAGCCCTGAGCAAGATGACCGCGGCCGACGATTTCTTGACCGGCAAGCTGCCGCCGGACGATGCGGCCCTGGTGAACTACAGTTTCGCCAAATACTTGATGGGCCGGACCAACTTGGCCCGGTATCACCAAGTGCTCGATGCCGTGCAAAAGGGCGCGGAATTCGATAAGGCTTTCTGGGCCGTGTTCAAAGCCGAGCCCAAGCAATTGGCCGCGATTTGGGCCCGTACGATCAAGCGGTAACACGGCTGTCGCGCAGTCATATGCAAACGAGCGATACGAACCCTCGCGGGCGAGCCCCCGAGGGTTCGTCTATTTCCACCCTCCCCGATTACATCCGTCCTTCGGGCAACAGTGCCACCCCGGGCTTTCCCGATTCCTGGCATGCTCGATAATGAGTTGGCAATTGCTGCTGCAACCCGTCGGGTTGCAGCAGAATGTAATCGAGACCCCAGGCGGCCAGCACCGGTTCGGTGAATTTCTTGGCCGTGTCGGTCGAGTCTTCGATCATTTGCGAGCGGTAGCCAATGATGGCATACAGCGGCAACTTCAAGTCGAACAGGGCATTGCGGAGAGCATCGCCCGACTCAAACAGCCCCGTGTTTTGGATCATGACCAGGGGGGTCTTGCCGCCCAGGTATAAACCCGTGGCCACGGCCCAGGCTTCTCCCTCTCGACAGACTCGCACCAGATGCAACCGCGAGGAATTTTCCAGGGCGGCTTCCCAGGGGCCCATCGCCGAGTCGGGCAGCCACACCACGTGGGTGAAACCAAGCTGCACCAAGGTTTGTTCGACTTCTTCGCCTGTATACATAAGGAGATGAATCTTGTTGCGGCAACGCCGCGAATCAGGGAACCAAAACCCGAAACTCGCATACTCGTCCAGGAACGGATGCGCAAAACCTGTGTCCCAAACAACGGCCTGCTGAACGCGCGGCCTGGCATGGTTTTAGCTTGATCGATAGGCAATTGCCAGTCTTGGCTATCGGCGGCGGAAAGTGGTGATCCAAATAAACGGTTGACCGGCCTCGTCGCTACGCAATTCATACACCAGTCGAGCCTGGCCCAACAGGCTGCCAAGAATGATGCTGTAGTTGAGTTTGCGAGCGGGCAACTGCACCGTGGCTTTGTCCAAATCGATTCCCTCTGCGGCCAGGCTGTTATGGTCCACCAAAAAGGGAACTTTCAAACGCCCCTGGATGGCCGCCAGGGCCTTGGTGAGTTCGGTCCCTTTGTCGATTTCAACTTCGATCACTTCAGAGAGCGTGGGCAACAGTTCGCGGCGGCGATCTTCGGCGGGCAGGCCCACGGGCCAAATTTCACTCACACCTTTCGCCGCGACCACCTGCAATTCGTAACCACTCGATGCTGCACGAGGCACCAAAGCCAAGCCGGCGGGCCGCAGCACGTAAGCCAGGGCCGTGCCCGAGGCGACTCCTTGAAGTTCCTCGGCCAAGAGTCCCGCATTGTCCAGCGAGTTGCTGACGCCGGGGGCAACCGTGGTACGAACCCGCAGGCCGCCGGTGATCTTGGACAATACGTCGGATCGCCGCTGCCCTGCCGTGGCGTCCTCAACCCTTTGGCTCAAGTCCTTGCGAATACGAGCGATCATGTCGTCGTCGAGGCCAAACACCTTCACGGGCCGGGGTTCTCCGGGAGGTCCGTTCTGCTGCAAGTCTTCCAGCCAAGCTGCAATGCCGGCCGCGTCGCGCGAGGTGAAGCGGCCGCCAGGAAGAATCAACTCACCGCGAGTCGTCAGGATTCCCGTAACACGATAACTACGCGTGGCTCCGGTTCCCGAGGAATCGATCCGCGGCGTGTCGCCAGCTTCCATGCCGCGAATCCGCAGTCCGGCCACTTTTAGCCGAGTAAACAGTTCATACCACACACGCGACTCAGTGGCTTGAAAGCCTTCTTGGGTGGCCAACTCCAACTGCACGCGCGGCGCGGCCGCGGCGGGTTGAGTGGCAACGATCAAGAACAAGGCCGCCGGGAAATACCATCGTTGCTGCATGTTGATCGCCACACGAGGTTCGTAGAAGCAGAGGGCCGGCAGAATGCCGCGAAAATCGGGGCAGTGCTTCCTCGGAGTATAGCACTTCCCAGCCGGGGTTGCCCCCGACCGCGACGAATGCACCGCCTGTATCGGATATTGGGGTTGAGCCGCTTGATCCGGCTGGCCGATGATTCACCCCCTTTGCTTTGCTGGTCCACTTGCGGTTCAATGGGAGGCGCCGAAGGGGCGAGGTCAAGACACCGATTCGTTGGTCGACAACACTTGCGTCTGCCGAGGACTCTCCGGCTTCCGTTGCCAAGCAATCCCATCGCACGCTAGACAATCATGGCCGATCTTACACACTTTGACGAACAAGGCGCCAGTCGGATGGTCGACGTGGGAGCCAAGGATCCCTCGCGACGGGTCGCCCGGGCGAGCGGGCAGGTGGTGATGCGGCCCGAAACCCTCAAACTGGTTCAAGACCGTTCGCTCGCCAAGGGGGACGTGCTCGAAGTCGCGAGGCTCGCCGGCATCATGGCCGCCAAACGCACGGGCGACTTGATTCCACTGTGCCATCCGTTGCCGCTGGAAAGCGTGCAGATCGACTTTTCGTTTCCCAACGATGTTACGGTGCGAATCGAGGCCACGGCGGCTATTACGGCCAAAACGGGCGTGGAAATGGAAGCCCTGACGGCCGTGGCCGTAGCAGCCCTCACGATTTACGACATGTGCAAGGCGGTGGACAAGGGCATGCTGATCGAGCGGATTTGCCTGGAGGAAAAAACCGGCGGGAAAAGCGGGCATTATGTTCGAGCCGCCAACTGATTGCCTTGCCAGCAGCAGTGGTGGCCACGGTTTTATGGAAACCGCAGACGGATGGATGCGGCTTGCCGTGCCCTATTGCCGCCGGGCAAGAATCCAGCGAATCAACCAGGGGTAATTCCGATTGCTCCAGGTGATAAACCAGGCGGAAAAACTGGCAAAGATTTCTTTCTTGTTCTTGCGAATCGCCTTGATGGTGCGACTGGCCACATCGGCCGCCGAGGTGGGCCGCGAGGCACGCCAGGGTGTGTTGCCTTGCGATTCGATCATCACATCGAAGATCTCGGTGGCGGTGGTGGCCGGGCTGACCACCAGCACGTCGACCCCGCCTTGATGGGCTTGTTCGGCGCGAAAGGCGTCGCTGAATCCCCGCAACGCAAACTTGGAAGCACTGTATTCCGACAGCTTGGGCAGACCCACGTGGGCCAGCGTGGAGGCGACATTCACCACCATGGGATTGCGGCCCTGCTTGAGGTCGGGCAGGGCTTCGCGAATGAAGTCCAGCGGGGCAAAAAAGTTCACTTCGAAGATCCGGCGGGCCCTCGCCGGATCAGCCGATTCGAACAACCCCATCGCCCCGATGCCGGCATTATTGATCAAAAGGTCGAGTCCCCCCCATTGGTCGCGAACCTGCTCCAGCGCGCGGGCGCGCGTATCGGCCTCGGTGACGTCGCCCACCATGTACAAGAATTGGCCCGGCAGATTCGAGCACTCGGTCGCCAATGACTGCAATCGATCTTCGCGTCGAGCGATAGCCAATGCCTGCCCGCCCTGTTCCACCAATTGCTTTGCCAGTTCGCGGCCGATGCCGCTGGATGCCCCCGTCACAATTGCGCGGATGCCGTGGATGCTTCGTTTCGTCATGTTGGCGGGGCAAAGGGAGGAAAGGGACCCAAATGCAGACCAGGCCCAATGGGGGGCGACACCAGGCGACCGAAACACCCGCGGTGCTTTACGCAAATGAATCCCAAAGCTCTTGGAAACGTTGGCGAAAGGCCCGACAGAGGCGAACGTCGTAGGTAATCAAGAAGTTTTCTTCGTTGAAGCGTGCGGCCCCGCGGGTCCAGTTGTAACTACCGCTGAGTAAGACTTCGTCGTCGAATATCGCAAACTTATGGTGCATGTGGTAGGGGCTGCGATCGAAGCGCAAGGGAATGCCAGCCTGCTGCAGTTGGTGGATGTCGGAGCCAAGATCCGCCGACTTGTCGTCGTCGGTGAGAATGCGCATGCGGACGCCACGGCGGTGCGCGTCGAGGATGGCCTCGGTGACGTCATCGTCAGTAATGGTGAACACGCAAATATCGGCCGATTGCTGCACGCGGCGAAATTGCTGCACGATGCGCTGCGCGCACTTGTCTTGAGGGCTGAAGTAAACCTCGGGCAGCGGCGTTTCTGGCGCTGCCTGCGGTTGCAGCAGTCTTACGACTTCCTCGAGCCAATCCACCACCATCTTGGATGCAGGATCGTGCAACTCATCCCGGGCAATGGCGAAGACGCGGCTCCGCAGCCAGGCCAGACGTGTTGCGTCCAAACCTTGCTCGTTTATTTTTTGCCCGAGCACGCGTTTCTCGGATCGCGATAGCCGGTAATCGGCAAGCGTTTGGCGAAGTGCCAAATCGAACTCGTCGGGCAACACTGGTCGCAATCTCCTGGCTTTCAATGAAACGAAACGCACCATCCAGGCCGCAACCGCTGGCCTGGAGAGAAAGGTCTCAATTTTGTGCCAACCACCGTGCAAAGATTGTGGGCGTACGACCGCGTGCAAGACAAGGTTTGCAAAACCGATCGCAACCCATGTGGAACCGGCGCCATCGTAGCCGCCTTGCTCCACCAAATGAATGTCTGTTCGTTGGCGGAGAAACTTCCCGATCCTGCTTGCCGGGCGATCGCATGATCTACGCCGCGGCGCGAATCCATGACAGGGAGTCGCTGGCCGCCACCAAGCAGTGTGGGCCTGGCCGGCATCACATGCACAAGATTTGCTCAGGTCCACTCGCCAACCGCGCTGGTTACTGGGCCGTGTTGGGAATCGCCACCAGTATCACTCGAGGATCGCTGGTGCCTACCGCCAGTTCCTTGCCATCGGGGGCGTAGGCCAAGGCGTACGCCGCTTTAACGGGAAGCTGCTGTTCCATGAGCTTGTTGCCGGACGAATCCCAAATGATCAGCGTGCCCGAGTAGCCCAAGGTAGCAATTCGATTGCCATTGGGACTATATGCCACCTGGTAGATCTGATCGTCGTGTCCTGGCGTGGTAAGGGTGGGCTTGGATTGTCCTTGCTGCCAGCGGTGCCAGGTCTTGGCGAGTCCGCCGGCGGCAAATTGACTACCGTCGGGGGCATAGTCAATATCGTAGAGCCCATCGGCGATATCGTCCTTTAGTTCCAGCAATTGCCGGCCGTTGGCGGCGTCCCAAACGCGTACGGTTTTGTCGCCGCTGCAACTGATAAGCTGCTTTCCGTCGGGATGGAAGTCGACTCCGTAAACCTGGCTTTGATGGCCCGTGCAGTTGGCGTAGTTTCTGCCGTCGCTGGTAGTCCACAGCTTGATGGTGTTGTCGGCGGATGCTGATGCCAGCCGCGTGCCATCGGGGCTGAAGGCCACCGAATAGACGTGCTGCTGGTGTCCCTGAAGCGTGAATCGGGCTTCGGGATTCGCAGGCAACCAACGGCGCACCGACTTGTCGGCAGCCACGGTGAACAGCGCGTTGCCGTCGCCGGAGAGAGCCAGCGAGGCAATGGCTCCGTCGTGTCCCTGACATTGTTGACTGAGTTGCAGTTCGTTCACGCCAGCGACCTGCTTAAGGCCATAGTTGCGAATCACACGGTCGGCGCCGGCCACGAGAATCTTCTTGCCTTCGGCGTTGATGGCCACGGCGACAATCGAGGCAGGCGTGGCAATCTCGGCAACCAGCGGTCCGTTCACGTTCCAGAGGCGAAGCTGCTTGTCGTCGGCCGAAACCAGCAACTGTCCGTTGCCGCTACGGTCGAGCGCTTGCGTGACGCTGGTCGGGCCTTCGAATTTGCGAACCAAAGTGAGATTCGAAACATTCCACATGCCAATGACCTTGTCCTTGCCGCAGGTGAAAAACTGCGTGCCATTGGTGGCCATCGCCAGGCGGTGTATTGTGCCCTCATGCAAGCTTGCCGAGCGCTGTGCCGCCGGTACCGATAGGGTGGTGGACTTATCGCCGGAGTACAGCAATTTGGTGCTGTCCGGTGTGAAAGCGACGGAACGCACCAATCCTGCCGCGGGGAATTCTTCTCCAAGCGTGCTGCTGCCCAATTCGTACAACCAGGCACGATCGCCGCCACCCACGGCCAGTCTCGCGTTGTTGGGCGAAAAGGCGAGTGAACCAATGGCCGAGGGTGTATCGACCGCAAGGCCGGGTTGACCGTCGGCAAGGTTCCAAACGCGCAATTGTTGGCCGCTGCTCGCCGCCACAAACCGGTTGTCTGCACTGACCGCCAAGCCACCCACTTCGCCGGTGAGCCCTTCGTACGCCCGTTCTTGTTTGATATCCGCCGGATTGCTCACATTCCACAGCCGCACCGTTTTGTCAGCGCCGGCCGTAACGAGCTGCGCGCCGGTGCTATTGAACTGCAGGGCAGTCACGGCGCCCTGGTGGTCGGAAATGGTGGCAATTGCGACAATCGGCCGCATTGCAACGCTGCCGGAAGCAGCAGCCAAGATCGCCGTTTTGCCATCGGTGGTGAACACGGCGCCCGCTGCGGGACCATCGAGCGCGTATCGCTGCAATTCGACGGACCTGGCAACATCCCACAACTTGGCTGTTTTGTCAGCCGAAGCCGTCAGCAATCGTTTGGCATCGGGCGAAAAGGCCACGGAAGCCAGCGCCGCCGCATGGGCATCGATCGTGGTCACCGGAGCGCCGTCGGCCAATTTATACAGCCGGGCCTTATTGTCCGCAGCGGCCACGGCCAAGAGTTGGCTGTCTTTGCTGATGGCAATTCCGGTGACTTTGGCGCCGACATCGATCGTGCGCTGGTGCGCGCCGTCGGCAGCATTCCAAAATCGAACCGTGTTGTCGCCAGCGGTAATGATGGCGCTGCCGTTGGGGTGAAATTCCACGGCAACGATTTCGGCGGCGTGCCCTGGAATATCGCGCACTGCGGCGCCATCGGCAGCGTTCCACACCTTGACCAGTTTATCTGCGCCACCCGCGACAATCTGCTGGCCATTGGGGCTCATCGCCACGGCGGTGATCGCGGCGGAGTGGCCTTCGATGGTGCGAACCAGTGCGCCGTCGCCCACGTTGAACAGCCGCAATTTGTTGTCAGCGCCGCCGGTGATTACCTGGCTGCTGTTGGCGGAGAAGGCGGCCGCGCGCACGGCGCCCTCATGTCCTCCCAGCGATTTGTGCTCTCCGCCGTCGGCCGTTTTCAGCAGGCGGGCGGTCTTATCGTCGCTGGCGGTCAGCACGTAACTGTTGTTGGGAGCAATGGCCAGCGTACGCAGGGCCGCAGAGTGCGGCTTCACGCTACGGCTTCCGGCCACGGGCAGTTGCCATAGTCGCACCAGGCCATCGTCGCCAGCGGTGGCTAGAATTTGATTGTTGGGATGGTACGCCACGCCACGCACGGCGGCGGCATGGGCTTCCAGTTCGCCCGCCGCGGCGCCGTCTGCCGACTTGAACCAGCGAATCACGCCCGCCTTGTCGCCCGTTGCAAACAAGGCGCTGTCGCGACTGATGGCGAAACTTTGCAGCGGTTGCTTGGTATCGTATTCCTTGGTCAGTTGGCCGTCGGCCGGATTGGCCAGGCGAATCTTACCGTCGATGGAAGCGATAGCGACGAACTGATTGTTGGGGGCAACGAGCGCCGCCTTCACTTCTTGAACTGCCGCGGGAAACGCCAGCGGCGCCGTGGGCGGCCAGGCGAATACGCGCACCACGCCATCGTTGCCCGCCGCGAGCACGGTGCGGTTGTCGGTGCTAATTGCCAGGGAAGTAACCCCCGGCGAGAAAATGACTCCGGAAGAAACCCCATCGGCAAGATTCCAGCCGCGAATGCCGCCGTCGTCGCCGGCCGCGAGCACGAACTTGTTATCGGGACTGACGGTCAGGGCAGTAGTAATCGCCATGCTTCCTGGCAGGTCGCGGACATGCTTGTGTTCTGCGGCATCCCACACCCGAATGGCCTTGGACTTGTCGGCGGTGATCAGGAGTTTGCCGTCGGGCGTGAGCACCGCGGCCGTGCCTTCGGCCGCCAACGCCGGCAACGACGCTACTTCGTTGGCCAGCGGCACGTCGTACAGCTTGACGGTGCGATCGAGGCTGCCAGTAGCCAACTGCTGGCCGTCGGGTGAGACGGCCACCGAAAGCACCAGGTTTTGGTGGTCCGCAATTGAGCGGATCTCTTTGCCGCTGGCTCGATCCCAAAGCTTCACTTTGTTGTCGAAACCGCCAGTGACCAGCATCTTGCCGTCGGGTGTGTAGGCCACTGCGTAGATCGGGTCTTCGTGGCCGGTCAAGTATTTGAGCTGGGCCATGGCCGGAGCCACGCACAAGGTGAAACAAGCAGAAACGGCAACGCAAAATCGTATCCGCCGGTGGGTCATGGCGAGAAGTCCTTTCGCGGGTAATAACGGCAACCGATTGCCGGCAGTTGAATGCCGCACAATGCCCGCTCTAGTGTAGACGCCCCTCTTGCCTGGAGCAAAGCGACAAGTAGCAGGAGCCCTTTATATTTTCCTGTTGTATCTCAAACACGACGAATTAGCCTGGAATTGGTGACGGCCACAGGATCGCTGGGCAGCATCCAACCACGACCAGTAGGGGTCGTGGTGGCCGGCATCGCACGAGTTCGCCCGGGCACGCAGGAGCCCGTTCGCGCGGCTTCGTCGAGAACGCGTCGCGCTCGGCATGCACTCGTGAACTTTCCGATCTGAGCGACGGACAATTTTCGGCGCGCGATCGTGGACCCAGTGACCTGCCATTTAGTGAGAGAACCATGCGAAATCTGAAGTCGTCCGTGATTTATGCGGTGTTGTTCGTGGCTACCGTGGCCGGCGTTTCTTCGTCGGCGAAAGCGGATTGGCCTTGGTTCCCCAATTATTACTCGGGCTATAGCGGGCAATCGATTCCGTACTTTGCGTTGCATCCGCCCGTGTATTACAGCTACCCCGTGCCGCGGCCCTATGGTTATTCGCCCTTTGCGTACCCGCCCGGCGTGCTCACGCCCGAAGTGAGCGTTCAGGTCTCGCCGCCGAAGACGATCCACAACTCGTACGTTCCTCGGCCTTCATCCGTAAATCAAGACCGTTCCGCCTCGCGAGCCGTAACGCCGCAACTGGTGATCAACCCCTACTTCGAACGAAGCGATGCCGCAGGCGTGGCGCAAAGCGAGAAGTAACCCAGGGCGTACCAACCACCGTTTCGCGCAGTGTGAATTGTCGACGATGCCGCAACACGAGGTACTACGTCGCGCCGCATAAAATTGCCCCTTCCCGTTGCCCTTTTGCCAAGGTTTGGTGAAAGGGCATTTTTGTTGGGAAGCCGTTCGCCACCGCGCCAGTTCATCGCTATTCAAACATCATAAACAAGGCAATACTGATGGCGATGTGCAGCACGGCGAAGAGGCCGCCGATCAGGAAAGCGCGACGTATCTCCACTCCATAGATGGCCGAGACAGCCGCGCCCACGCCCAAGGCTCCCCCTAGGCCTCCGATGACCAGGGCAGCCATCCCAAGCGATTCCGCCAACAGGCTCACCAACACTCCAATGCCAATGGCGGCGACAATCGCAATAATGATTGCTGCTCCGAAGTTCATGTCGTCTTCGTTCACAAACTTGAGCAACGCAACCAGAATGATCGCGTCGAGCAGGATCATCACCATCGTTCATACCCCTGTTTTGCAGCAAGAAATCTTTAAGATGGGCAACCGAACCTGGTTGTCGAACGAAGCATGTGGATCACCCGAGGAAGCACTCCCGGCCCGCGTTCGCGCAATTGGATGCAAGTATTGGCGGAACCGGACGAACCGTACAAGCAATTTCCGCCCAAATTTTGCTCACCGAGCCCAATAGTGTCCGGAAATTCCTCACACTTTGCAAAACTTCGATAGCCGGTCGTCTTTGAGGGGGACTGCGATTGCAGATCGCGATTGTTTTATCATA
>JAANMT010000097.1_pt1 | contig 82552 bp, 78 predicted proteins | sample 7279711 | NCBI WGS metagenome assembly JAANMT01 (sample SAMN14094538, study PRJNA606508) | bioreactor metagenome | isolation source: A lab-scale SPAN reactor treating ammonium-rich wastewater day 1 | place: Ireland: Galway | collected 2017-01-16
GCAGAGGTTCCCGCGTTAGCAATGGACTTCGCTCGACCGATCACGTCGGTAGCCGGTGTGACCCGGCGGTCCTGTCGTCGCACGTCTGACGCTTCCGCATCAGCGCAGTCACCATGCCCCAGATGGAGCACGCTTTCGAGGGGTAGAAACCAGAAGCTCCCCTCTACCCATCGACGACAGGCATTCCCTGTTCGGCATCGTCTTCGGTCGAACTCACCGGCAAGCCCTTGACGCCATGACGGCTCGGGCCTCTCGTGGTTGAGCTTTTCGCGTTCCGAGACTTACTCGGATACCCGGTGCTGATAGGCACCGGCCTCGTGCGTCGCCGCACTCGGGCTCCCCACGCCGGGCAGGTTGAACGGGCCACGTCCTCACGGACGCTCGGCCACGGACCCCCTGCACGAGATTCGGACACGTTCGTGTCCACACCCGCTTTGAACCATTGCGGCTCGGCAGAACGCCGAGACTGTCCGCGTCGCCCGGCTTCTGCCGGTGCGAAAGACCATCGGATAGAACGCACGGATTACTCACGGCCATCATGGCCGGTGGATTACTCGTGCGAGCCTCCGTCGAGCTGGGCGAGCCACTCTCATGGCAACCCAGCTCTACGGGCGTGACACTCGCCGGATGGTCAGTCCGGCCCCTTCGCCTGGTTGGTGGCCAGGCTCGGGGTGCATCACCCCATCTGGAGCACGCCGAGCACGCGTTGTGCGTGAGTCGACGACCGCAGGGCGGAGCCCTGCGGAATGTGTTATGGCATCCGAGCCACCGAGTGTGCTTTAGCCGTCGATGCCAAGGGCTTTGACTGTGACGAACATCCGTGATATTGCCCAGACATGCGATACCGCCCGTTCCTTGCGCCACACGAAGACCCCAATGACGGGGAGCCAGCCGCTCGGGGCGGGTGGCGCCTGTGGTTGGCCGAGGGTGGACCGCCATTCGTCGTGTGCACCGTATTCGGTGTGTTCGCCGGCGGCGACCTGCGTGCCAAGTACGGGGTGGAAGCAGATCACTTTCTCGACCAGGTGTTGCTGGTTGTGGGGGCGGTGCTCCTGGTGTGTGTGCTCGTCGGAGCATGGTCTGCCAAAAAAAGAAAGGGACGGATTTGATCCGTCCCTTTGGCGGGTGCTTACTGGAGCAGGAACCAGAGTCTCGTTGCTCCGACTCCTACCCAGAAACCACCGAGGGCACCCACGATGGCTCGCCACGGCCCTTCGTAGATTCGTCTCTCGATATAGCGCTCGTACCGTTGCACGATCACTTCTCTCTCTCTTGCCGGCTTTTTCATACGTTTTCCTCCATCAAAATCCCAGTTTCGGTCCTCAAACGAACCGACACGGCCTTTGGATGGGGAGCCGGCCTGCGAGACGCGACAGGTCACCTCTTTGACGAGACGGGTGACGGAACGATTTGTTCTGGTAGCTGGGGGGCCATCCGCGCGGAAGTGCTTCAATCCCACAAATTCTGCTGGACACCAACGGAACCGGCGTTAGCATATACGCGAACAGACTGGAGAGGTTTCGCGTGGCGAAGAAAAAAAACGGCTTGGACATCCCGATCGGTGAGAGGCTTCGCACGCAGCGGATCGAGGTCGTCAAGAAGGGCCTCCGCGAGATGGCCGGCCTGCTCGGCATCTCACCCCCGCACCTGACCGACATCGAAAAAGGCAATCGCTCCCCTTCCGAGGACCTACTCGTCAGGATCAGCAAGCTGTACAACATGGATGAGATCGAACTACGCACCGCCTGGGAGAAGGTGGACACCGTGGTCAACAACGTCGCCAAGAAGAACTCGACGACGATGCGGCGGGTGCCGGAGTTCCTCCGTACCGCCAGCGACCTCACGGATGAACAGTGGCAGGATGCCATTCGGCACGTGCAGAACCTCAAACGCAAGAAGTGACGGAGTAACCCGTGGCGACTGGCGAGTCCCCCATCCTGAGGCTGCGGCCATCCGTCAAGCGAGTCGAGTCCGCCGCGTGGAGGACGCTGCAGGATTGCCGCGAGCGACTCGGGTTGGATCGATTGCCCGTACCAGTTCCGGTCGAGCATTGGATCGAGCACCCGCTTGGGTACCGGTTCGGCGTGGTCCGGCTGGAGAAGGGCATTCTCGGCCAGGCGTTCATCAAGGACCGCGAGATTCTGGTGAGCGATCGGATCTCTCACGAGGGGCGGTTTCGGTTCACTTGTGCGCACGAACTCGGCCATCAGGTGCTGCACCGAAGCAGACGCGGAGCGTACACGGACGCGAACGTCATGCACTCGGGCCCCAAGCAGCGTGTGGAGTGGGAAGCAGACCGGTTTGCTGCGGCGTTCCTGATGCCGATTCCGCTTGTCATTGAGCACTTGTTCCTTCTGCGCGATGAACTCGGGGTTCCGCGCGAGCAGATGGCCACGCTCCTTCAGTCCGGTGAGGCCTCGCTGTCACTGTGGCGTGACACGTTCTTGCCAGCGATTGCCGCTCGATTCGGCGTCTCACGCGAGTCGGCGGTGTATCGATTCGGTGAGATCGAACTGATCGACGGCTCGCCGTTCATGGTCCACGAACATCGGCCGCGGCTCCTAGCCGGCCGGCCAAGGCCCGGCGCGCGAGCCGGTGGCGAGCCGAGCCTGTTCCAATAGCCCCTTTTTCGGGAGTATGTTCGCATGCGTGCAAACAGAGTAACAACAGGGTTTTCGGCGCCAAATCCGCACCATCCGCGCGCCGCCGCGACCCCGCAGCCATTCGCCGCTGCGTCAACTGCAGCGAGTAGCGACACGAGCACCACCCGATTCGCCCCCACGCCGTGGCCAGCATGAACGACCACTTGCCAACTCTGTTCGTCCCTGGCGCGGAGATCCATCGGTCCCGTCAGTCGGTGCAGTCGGATTCGCGGTCATCCCTCGTGCACCGACAAACCAAATCGCTTCTCGTGTCTGGAGGCGCAAGCCATGATGCCATCGCGTGACTGGTTCTCCGATGACGAAGTCTCAGCTCTGTTCGCCGCAGTCCGCACGCCGTGGTGGAAGGCGTTCCTCTCGCTCGGTGTCGATGTGGGGCTTCGACCGGTTGAGGCGCTCAACATGCTGTGGGAAGACATCGATCCGACCACGCTGAGTGTTCGTGTTCAGCCGAGGCGATCTGAAGAGCTCCGCTTGGACGATGGAGCGGTCGTCCCCGTGCTCGCGTTCTCTCCGAGCGTGAGCTGCAGCCGTACCGTCCCGGCACCGCCGTACACCATCAACGCTCTGCGCCGACTTCGACGAACGTGCGAATGGGGATCTCCTTACGTGTTTGTCCCAGCTGAGAGGTTGTGCCGACTCTTCCCGCTATTGGACTCAGGCCGATCTGCCACCACCACTGACCTTGCGCCGGGAATTGGGCGGGTCTTCGTGTCTGTGCAGCGTGAGGCCCGCGTCGAGCTCTCGAAGCGATTCCGGCGATCGCTCGCCGAAACTCCTTGGCGACAGCGGACTCTCGCAGCACTCCGTAACACGTTCGCACAACGTGCCGCGGAAGCGATGCGTCCCGCGGATTTGGCGGCACACATGGGCTTTGCGCGCAGCACGGCCGTCCTGGCGCACTACGACCGCAACTTCCGTGACCGTCGAGGTGAGGCATGAACCCGGAACCTGGTACCAGACCGAACCGAGAAGCCCGCCTCACGGTCAATCGGCGAGAGGCGGCACAGATGCTCGGGATCAGCGAGCGGCTGCTCTGGACGCTGACGAACGCGGGTGAGGTCCCGCACATCCGGCTTGGTGCCCGGGTGCTCTATCCCGTGAAGGCTCTCAACGAGTGGATCGAAGAGCGCACCAGCGGCTCCGACCGCTGATCGACTTGGACTCGGCGGCAGGTATGATCGCGCCGCGGATTGGAGGCCACCATGGCGACCGTTTTCAAGCGTGGAGGCAAGGGACCATGGATCATCCAGTGGTATGACCACAAGGGTGACCGTCGCGAGATGTCCAGCCGAACCACGGACAAGCGACGCGCGGAGCAACTCGCACAGAAGCTCGAATCCGACAAGCTGCTCCGCAAGACGGGCATCATCGACGCCGCCACAGATGGCTTCGTGCAGCACCGAAAGAGCCCCCTCGGCGAACACCTCACCGACTACCTCGCCGACCTGCGCCACCGTGGGTGCAATCCGCGTCACGTGCGGACCGTTGAGATCCAGCTCAACCGCATGATCGATGACATCAGTGCCAAGCACCTGACCGACCTTGAGCCCATCAAGGTCGCTCGCCATCTCCGTGCGCTCAGGTCGGTGCCCGTGAAGCAGTTGCGTGAGGAGGCGAGCGAGGAGAAGCAGCGGACGATCGGGCCCCGAACCGTGAACGCGGTCCGGTCCGCCGTCATCGCCTTCCTCAACTGGTGTGTGCGGACTGGGAGATTGCCCCACAACCCCTGCCAGCACCTGCCCAAAGTCGACGAGACCAAGGACCAGCGTGTGAAGCGCCGGGCGCTCACGACCGAGGAACTCACCCGGCTCGTGCAGACCTCGGACCGACGCGGGCTCGTCTACCTGGTGGCCGCTATGACCGGGCTCCGGATGAAGGAGATGCGATCGATCACCTGGGGCGATGTGGACCTTCACAACGCCGCGATGCTGGTCCGCGCGAGTATCGGCAAGGCCAAGCGGGACGACTGGATCGCGCTCACAGCGGAGGTGGTGCAGGCCCTGACAGCGGCCAAGCCCAAAGGCGCGTCGCCCGCGGACACTGTCTTCCCGACGCTCCCCACAACCCGGACGTTCTCATCGGACTTGGCCGCTGCCAAGATTCCCGAGTACGACGCCGCTGGCCGGCGGGTGGACCGCCACGCCCTGCGGACAACCGCCGGCACGATGCTCGCCCGGGCGGGCGTCATGCCCCAGGAAGCTCAGCGGCAGATGCGGCACGCGGACATCAAGACCACGCTCCGCCACTACACCGACCTGCGACTTGCCGACCAGGCACGAGCGGTCGCGAAGCTTCCGACCATCTCCCCAGTCGGGGTTGATCTGGCGGCCACGGGCACGTGCGGACCGACCCCCAGCACCTCCAGCAACCCCCAGCAGTATTCCCAGCAGTCGGTGCGCCAAACGGCACCAAACGACGCCTCGGCGTGCCAGCCGGTGCGAAAACCCGGCCGAGAGACCGGAGTCGCGAAACCCTCAAATTCTGCGGGAAAAAGCGCGTCTTTGCGAGGGCGTGCGACGCGTTACACGAAAGCGGGCGACCGGAATCGAACCGGCGACATTCAGCTTGGGAAGCTGACGTTCTACCGCTGAACTACACCCGCAGCGGGCGAGGGGGCCTCGCGTGGTTGGAGTATATGGCTCGGGTCGGAGTGCTGCAAGCCGAGCGCGGAGGGGTCGATTGGGTCGAATTAACGGAGACTCGGGGCGAGCGATTGCCAAGGTGAAGCGGCACCTTGGTCTCTCTAGCGGTTGGGGCTGGGCGTGTGACTTCGAAGCGGGCGGCATGGGGTTCTCACCCTCAGCGTCCGGAAACTCGCGCGCGGGTAAAATTTTTTTCATGCGACCGGGTGCACTGTCCAATCCGCAATATCCTCTTAATAAGGGTCCGTTGATCTCGGTTGGGTGTGTCTCCGAGGAGCAAGAGCGTGCGTCAACACCGTGGCGGGAAATGTAACGCGAGAGCAGGGCGAGTCCTTCGGCGTGTGGTGTTGTGGCTGCCCATCGTCGCGGTCGGGCTTGCGGGTGCTGCGGGTTTTGCGGTGGCCGAGGGGTGGGTCGGGCGCGGGACTGAGGAGCATCTGCCACCGATTCCGTTTCCGCCTGAGAATACACTGACCGAAGAGAAACGCGTGCTCGGCAAGATCCTGTTCTGGGATGAGCAGTTGTCATCCGACAACACGATGGCATGCGGGACGTGCCACATCCCGAGTTTCAATGGCATGGACCCGCGTCGCGGGCGCAACCCCGGGCCGGACGGGATTCTCAACACGCCCGACGACAAGCTCGGTTCGCCGGGCGTGATCGCGGCAGACGCGAACGATGAGTATGCGCCGCTCGCGCCTTTTGGGCTGAGGCCTCAGATCACGCCGCGCATCGCGCCGACAAACTTCATGTCGATGTATGCGCCCGAGTTGTTCTGGGATGGCCGGGCGGGCGGTGAGTTTCGCGATCCGTTGACGGGTGATGTGCTCATCGCCAGTGGGGGCGCGCTGGAGAATCAGGCGATCGGTCCAGTGCTCAGTGATGTGGAAATGGCGCACGCCGATCGCGACTGGGTTGCGGTGTCGAGCAAGCTGTCGGCGGTTCGCCCGCTGGCATTGGCGACGGCGCTTCCGCCCGACATGGCGGAGGCGATCGAATCGCACCCGACGTATCCGCAGTTGTTCGAAGCGGCTTTCGGCACGGGCGCGGTGACGCCGGCACGCATTGCTTTTGCGATCGCGACATATCAGCGCACCTTGTTTCCTGACCAGACGCCTTGGGACGGATGGATGAGGGGTGATTTCTTCGCGCTCACGCCTGCGCAGCGAGCGGGCATGGAGGTTCTGGAGGCGTCGTTTTGTGCGCCGTGTCATATGCCTCCGATGTGGACGGATCAGACGTTTCGCAACATTGGCTTGCGGCCGGTGGCTGAGGATCGCGGGCGGCAGAACGTGACGGGGCTGGCGTCGGATCGTGGCAAGTTCAAGGTGCCGACGCTGCGCAATGTCGGGCTCAACGACCGCTTCATGCACAATGGGCAGTTCGAGACGATCAACGATGTGTTCGACTTCTACGCGCGCCGGAACGGGCATGTGTCGTTCGCGGACAATCGCGACTCGCTGGTTGGGGGCGCGATTGCTTTTTCGGCTCTCGACCAGGCACGCATCATTGATTTTATCGTCAATGGCCTGACGGACCCGCGTGTCGCGGCCGAGGCGTTTCCGTTCGATCGTCCGAGATTACACAGTGAACGAGCGCCCAATCCGGCGCTGCTTGGTGGCGGGACGCCAGGGACAAGCGGGTTCGTGCCACGCATGATCGCGAATCGGCCTCCGGTGCTGGGAGATGCGGGCTTCCGAGTAGGGCTTGATGAAGGGTTGCCCGGGGCGTTGGCGGTGTTGCATGTGTCGCGCACTCCCCCTCAGGGTGGCACGCTGATTCCTGATGAAGTGGTGGGGCCTGTGGTGCTTGGGGGGATTCAGCCGGGGCAGGGATTTGCGACGCTTGCCTGGCCGATTGATGGCGACGGCTCGTTCGACGGGGACATCGTGTTCATGCAGTGGGTGGTGACCGACCCTGCGGCGGCCGGGGGGCAGGCGCGGTCGCGCATCGCTCAACTGACTTTGTTCTGCGGCACGGGCCTTTGCGAAAGCGTGATGTGCCTAGGGGATTTTAATGGCGACGGAGATGTCAATTTCTTTGACGTACAAGCGTTCCTGACCGCGTTCTCGGCACTGGACCCCAAGGCGGACTTGGTGCCCGATGGCGAATTCAACTTCTTTGACGTGCAGGTTTTCCTCTCGGCGTTCTCTGCCGGTTGTCCGTGAGGCTCGGCGGTTTGTTCCCTTTGGACTGGGTCGTCGCCTCAGGCTGCGTTGAGAGTGCGGAATTGGCGAAATGAGCGCTTTCTTTGCGAGGAATTGCCTCGATTCCGGCCGGGTGAGTCTGTACAGTGGTTGAGCCTCGAACAGGCGGCGCGGTCGCGCGGCCTCGCAAAGTCCTGCACGAGGAAATGGGAGGAATGTCGGGCGTTGCTTTCGCCCGACCGATTGCACGGGAGAGACCATGAACAGAGGGAATGGGTGTTTGGCCTTCACGGCCGGGGTGATGCTGTCGGCGATGATGGCCCAGGCAGGCGTCGACGGCCTTCGCGTTGTGACTTGGAATATCTCGAACTATGCAGGTGGGCGTCAGGTTGATCTGACGACGTCGATCTATGGTGTGTTTGAAGGCCGATCGATGGACCCCGACGTGCTTGTGGTGCAGGAGTTCATCTCGCAGTCGGCGGTCGACACGATGCTCGGCATCTTGAACAACGCACAAGCAAGCCCTGGCGATTGGGCAGCGGCTCCATTCGTCAATGGTCCGGACACCGATGGCGCGATGTTTTATCGCACGAGCAAGGTGGAGTTTCTGGGGCTGACGATCCTTCCAGCCGATCCCGGCACGACCGGCGCTCCGCGCGATGTGCAGCGCTATGACATTGGTCTGGCTGGATACGCCGCACCTGCGAGCCAGATCGCGATCTACAACTCGCACATGAAGGCGGGCTCATCGTCGAGCGATCAGGCGCGGCGCCTGATTGAGGCGCAGAAGATCCGCTCGAACGCCGAGACGCTTGACCCCGATGTCAACATCATGCTGGTTGGGGACTTCAATATTCAGTCATCGAATCAGGCTGCCTATCAGCATCTGATTGCGACCATCGCAAACTATGGCAAGCAGTTTGCCGATCCGATTGGCACGCCCGGAAGCTGGAACAACAACTTTGCGTTCAGGTTCGTGCACACGCAGGACCCGATCGGGGCTGGCGGCATGGACGATCGGCACGATCAGATACTGGTTGATCCATCGTTTGGCGATGGGGTGGGGCTTGAATATCGCGGCGCGTTTGGCGTGCCGTACTCGACGACAACGTGGGACGACCCGAATCACTCGTATCGCTCGTGGGGCAATGATGGCACGAGTTTCGATCTGGCTCTGCGTACCGTCGGCAACACGATGGTTGGCGAGGCCATCGCGATCGCTCTTCGCAATGTCGCGACCAGTGGCGGGCACCTTCCCGTGTTTGCCGACTTTATCGTGCCAGGAAAGATCATTGCCGACACCGTGATTGATCTCGGTCCGATTCCGGTCGGTTCGGTTGTGCAGGGGACATTGATCGTCGGGAACGGTGGCAACGTCGCGCTGTGGGGCCCGACGGGTGTGGGATCCATCAGTTATGTGTTCGAGGCCGACCCGGGTATTGTGCTTGCGGCCGGTCCGTTTGCTGACGACGCGGGTGGCACGCTCAATGAGCATGAGTTTGCGTTTGAGTTGGCGGTTGACCACCCGGGGGGGCCGGTGTCGGCCGAGGTTAGAGTGATCTCGGATGATGTCGATCAGCCGGTCGTCACCATCGTCATTCAGGCCAATGTGCTTGCGGGATGTTCGCCCGCGGACTTTGCAGTGCCATTCGGTGTGATTGATTTCTTCGATGCCCAGGTGTTTCTCCAGGCTTTTGCAACAGGTGACGTGCTGGCCGACCTCAATGGCGACGGCGAGGTTGACTTCTTTGACGCACAGTTGTTTCTCCAGGCATTTGCTGATGGATGTCCATAACAGTTGAGTTCGCGCCGTGGGTTTCGGGCGCAAAATGAAGGAGAGTAGAAATGAAGCGGTTCGTGTGCGCAGCTGTGAGTGTGTTGGCGTTGAGTTCGGGCCTTGTCGGAGCGCAATGGACATCTGACCCGGCGGTCAATACGCCTGTTGTGGCGGCTTCGTTCAATCAGGATGTGTTTAAACTCGGAGTCGCGCCCGATGGTTCGAGCTGGGTCGGTTGGTACGACTTTCAGCCAGGCGGTGTGCAGGTGCGTGTGCAGCGGCTTGATGCCGACGGCAATCAGACGTTCGACCCGGCGGGGCTCGTCGTCTCGGCCAATCCGCAGAATACGTCTGTGACCGACTGGGATCTTCGTGCAGACGCGAGCGGCAACTGCATGCTCGCGTTCAACGACATCCGCGCGGGAGGCGATCTGGACATCTATGCCTACCTGATCAGTCCGACGGGCACGATGCTGTGGGGCGCGAATGGCGTTACGATTTCCGACAACACTGACTTTGAAGCCGATCCGCGCATCATTCAGAATGGTGCGGGCGAGTATGTGGTGATCTGGTCGCGCTCGGGCAGCGGGCGCGGGTTGTACATGCAGCGATTGGCAGCCGATGGCACGCCTCAACTGGCGGCTGGAGGGCTCAAGATCGCTGGTGTGAGCACCGAGTCGCCGGCGTTCCACGAAGTCGTGGCTGTCGGCTCGTCAGACGTTGTGGTCTCGTGGGTCCGCGACACCACGTCATTTGCCAGTCCGCGGCATGTCTTTGCGCAGCGTTTCGACCAGAGCGGCCAGCCGCAATGGGGGACCGACCCGGTCATCGTCATGAATGCCACTGTGGTTCCGATCGCCCATCGCCCGCGCTTGATTGTCGATGCGAACAATCAGACGGTCATCGCCTGGCACGACACGCGCACCGGAAGTTTTCGTGCTTATGTGCAAAGGCTTGATATCTCGGGCAATCCGCTCTTTGCATCCAATGGCCGTTCTGTTTCCAATGAGGCCAACCGACTTCAACTCGATCCGGCGATTGCGCTGGCTCCGGGTGGCGACGTCATGATCTTCTACCGGAATCTCGATTCTGCGCAGAATCAGCAGAGCATCAATGTGCAGCGGTTGGATAATGCGGGCGATCGCCTTCTTGGCGAATCCGGCGTCGAGATGCTGCCATTCAACAACCAGTTCAAGTCACCCCCTCGTGCAGCCCGTATCAATGGCGGCGTCGCGGCCATTCTTGATCGCCAGCCCGATTTCGGCAACCCCAATGGCGTGCTCGAACTCCTGCGCGTCGCACCCAACGGGTCGTTCATCGACGCGGGGCCAATCAGCGTGTCTACAGCCACAAGCCAGAAGGGGCGTCTGAATCTGGCGGAGGGCGGTAGCGGATCCTTGATCGCCGCTTGGAGTGACACACGCAATGGCGACATTGACGGATATGCCCAACGCATCAACGCAGATGGCACGCTCGGAGGCGGGAGCGGGCCCTGCATCGTGGACCTCAACGGCGATGGCGAGGTCAACTTCTTCGATGTTCAGATCTTTCTGGCAGCCTTCTCGGCCCAGCAGCCGCCCGCGGACTTCAATGGCGACGGTGAGTACAACTTCTTTGACGTGCAGATCTTTCTTCAGGCATTTTCAAACGGGTGTCCATGAACCGATGGCGTATTGAGCACGGGTTTGCCGCGTAGACATAGTGAAGGGAGATTCTCATGGATCGTGTGACGCATTCACTCTGTCGCGTGCTTCGCTGTCTGACGTTGGGTGCCTTGTTGCTTGGTTCTGGCGCGGCGGATGCCGGTCCGGTGCCTATCGCCATCATCAATCCCTCGTTCGAAGCGAATCCCGTTTCCCCCGGGTGCTTTGCCGTGTTTGGGCCTCTGGGTTGGCAGGCATTCGATCCGGGCGGCATTCTGGATGGTTCACTGGATGTGCTAGGCGGGTTGCATCCGCAGGGCGGGCCGTATTACGTTGCCCCGCCGCCCGATGGGCAGCATGTCGCCATTGTTTTTCTTTCGGGTGACACCGGGGCCACGCCTGCGGGCTTGCTACAGGTTCTCGGGGCAACACTTGAGCCGAATCAACGCTACACATTGAGTGTTGGAGTGGGCAACATCGCCTCTGGCACAGGCCCACCGCCTTGCGACGTTTTCGGTTTTTTCAATCTCGATGGCTTTCCCGGGTATCAGGTCCAACTGCTCGCTGGTGGTGTCATTATCGCACAAGACGACAACACGCTCGATGGCCAGCTCGGCGAGGGAGAGTTTGGAGCGAGCATCGTCGAACTCGACGTTGATGCCGACCACCCGCAGATTGGGCAGGCGCTCGAGATTCGACTCATCAATCTCAATCTGCCGGGATCGATCGCGGAGCCGGGAATCGAAGTGAACTTCGATGATGTGCAACTGACAGCCACTGCGATCGCTTCGAAGTGTTCGGCGGATCTGACGGGCGATGGTGTGCTCGACTTTTTCGACGTACAGTCGTTTCTCGCGGCGTTTGCAGCCTCGAACGAAGCAGCCGACTTCAACGGCGATGCCTTGTTCGATTTCTTCGATGTGCAACTCTTTCTACAGGTCTTTGCAGCCGGATGTCCATAAGGGCTCGGGCGGTGCGGGCCGGTGCGGCGTACGAGTTGCGGCTTATTCTTCGTCGAATCCGCGAGCAACCAGTTCGGAGAGAGCCTGCACGCACTGCGTGGCATCTTGGCCTTCGGCGACGATTTCGAGTTGCGTTCCTTGCGTGGCGGCAAGCATCATCATTTCCATGATGGACTTGCCACTGACGCTCTCGCCCCCCTTGACAACAGCGACCTCGCACTTGAACTTCAAGGCGGTCTGCACGAACTCGGTCGCAGGGCGCGCGTGAAGTCCGAGCGAATTGACAATCGTCACCTTGGCAGCGGCGCGCTGGGCCATATCGAGTTCCGTACGATGCTGCACGTTCGATCCGCGTGCCGACGTCAGCCCGCGAGCAACTGATCGTCCGCTTCCTGCATGAGCGTCATGACGTCATCGGGCGTCGTTGCCTGTCGCAGGAAGCGCCTGAAGGTGTCCTTGCGCAGGTTCTTGAAGATGGTTTCCATCGCCTGGAGATGTTCTTCCGGGCGGTTGAGCGGGCTGAGCAGGAGAAAGATGGAGTAGACCGGCTGCTTGTCGAGTGCGTTGAAGTCAACCCCGCTTGGGCTGAGCCCGACGGCGGCGACAAGCCGATCGACCGAAGCGTGTTTGACGTGGGGCACTGCCACGCCGCGACCGAATCCGGTTGAACTCATGATCTCGCGATCGAGCACCTTTTTGACGAGTTCATCGCCCAGTGCCGCATCGGCAGCCCCCGAGGCGAGCAACGCGCCGACCAGTTCGCGGATGACGTCGTCGCGAGTCTGGGACTGAAGAGTGCAGACCACGGCTTTCTTGATGACCAGTTCGCTCAACTTCATGTGTCACGCATCCATGAAGCGAGGCATTTCAGCCCCGCTTGCCTTGTTTGAGTTTTTCCTTGTAGTCCGTCAACTGTCTCCGACTCTTTGATACGGTTGCATCGATAGCTCCGTACACGTCTTCGCCGTCGGTATGAGAAACGAAATTCTCGTGCTTCTCGACGTCGACAACAAGCTCGACGCGATACACGCGATCGTGGTCAGGCTTCGAGATGGTGCATGTCACCAGTTGCGTCCCATCAAAGAACTTCGGAAGTTTCTCGATCTTCGATTCCGCATACTCCCGAATCGCGTCTGTCACTTCAAACTGACGACCCACGACGTCAATCCGCATTGCTTGCCCCCACGCCGGCTGAGCCGGGTATCAAAACCCACAGCATAGCAGACTCGAAACCTCTTGCCCAACCCGACCGGTCATTCACCTTCCGTTTGGGGCGCATCCTTGGCTTTCTCCACGAGGCCTTGCGTTGACGCTGCAATGTCCTCGGCCTTGAGGGCACGCAGCGTCACTTCCTTGTCGGGGATCAGCACTCCCGCGGTGATCACAAACCGCAGGGCCTGATCCACCGGCATATCCAGCGCCTTGACGCGACGGCGGTCAACATTGATCGTGAAGCCGGTGAACGGGGTTGGAGACGTCGGGATAAACACACTGACTACCTCGCCGCCCGCCATCTGATCGACGGCACGGAACGACTCTCCGGTCAGAAAACCCAACGTCCAGATGTCCTTGCTCGGGTATTCCACGAGCACGACCGTGCCAAACGCCATGGCGCGATCCCCGAGGATCAGTTCCACGAGTTGCTTGACGTGGGGATAGACCTGCTTGAACCCAGGCACCCGCGCGATAAATCTTTCGAGCCGACCATACACCTGCTTGCCCACGAAGTTCCCGAGAAGGAGCCCCGCGAGATAAATCAACAGCACCGCAATCACGAGGCCGACGAACTGCAGGTACCACCGGTCGGCCCAGAATCCTTGCAGATATTCACGCCGATACTCTTCCGAAATCTCGTCGCGGCGAATCTTGAGGACAAGCGCGCGCTCTTCCGGATCGTCGGGCCACTTTCCAGCCTGGCGCAGTTTTGTCCTGACCTGTTCGTCCGAGATGACATACCACGCTGGAGGCTTGTTTTCATCCACCACCAATGGCATCGCCCACACCGTGCCAAAGCGAATCCCCCGGTTGATCGGCTCGGCAACGTTGTTGAGCAGGAACAGGAACGCCTGCCACAGGATCCAGAGCGTCACAATCGACGGGAGCAGAATCGCAAGCCCTCGGCCAAAGAACTTCTTGAAGTCACTCTGGAAACTCGTGTCTGCTTTCATGTTGTGCCACTCACCATCGCCTCAACTTTGTCCACAACAACGCTCATGATTCGGAGGGTGCATCGTCGAAGTACGCATCCGGATCGTCAGGTTGTTCGGAAATCAATGCTTCCAGATCAATCGCATCCGCGTCGAATCCGAGAACGGTGTCGTCCGTTGGGTGCATGTGACCCTTCCCCCGACGCCCGCCGGCCTTTTTGGCCTCCCGGGCTGCTGCCTCTTCGGCTCGCCGACGGCTCCGATAGATCACACGGATCGGGATCTCGGCAAACGGTAACTCTTCGCGCAACCGATTCATCAGGAACCGCTCATACTGGCTGTCAAACAGCACCGGGCGATTCACCACCAGCACCAGTGTCGGCGGACCCGTCCGCACCTGAGCCGCGAACAGCACGCGCCCGTGATGCCCGAACTTGTTGGTCGGGCCTTGCTTCTCGATGATGTGCTGCACCACGCGATTGAGTTCGCCGGTCGAGACGCGCGTTTGAGCCTGCGCGTTCAGGTCAAACGCCAGGTCGAGCACGCCTCGCACATTGAGCCCATCCTTGGCCGACATGAAGGCGATGGGTGCAAAGTTCAGCCCGCGCAGTTCACGCCGAATGTACTTCTCGTAATCTTCCACACCGATCTTCTGCCCATGAGGCCCGGCGCGCCCCTCGACCAGGTCCCACTTGTTGATCACAATCAGGACCGGCTTGTACGACTCGACAACCAACTGCGCCAACTGCTCATCGACCTGACTCACGTCGGCCGTCGCGTCGATCATCAGCAGCACCACATCGGCCCGGTCGATCGCTCGTTTGGAGCGGTCAAACGCGTACCACTCGATCGGCCCCTGAAAACTCTTCTTGCGCCTGAGTCCGGCTGTGTCAATCACCAGAAACGAGCGCCCACCGAGTTCGAAGTGCACGTCGATCGCGTCGCGTGTCGTACCCGCAATTTCCGAGACGATCACACGGTCTTCACCCGCAAGACGATTCACCAACGTGCTCTTCCCGCTGTTGCGCTTGCCGACGATCGCAAGTTTGAGATCAACCTGCGGCTCACGTTCCTCGCTGTATTCGACGAGTTCATACAACTGGTCGATCAGGTCGCGCCGGAAGTAATTGCTCTTGGCCGAGCACATGAGCGGATCGCCAAAGCCCAGTGCTGCCAGTTCGTAGGCGTGCGCTTCCCACTTCGGGCCGTCGACCTTGGTCGCTACCACGCGGACATTCACCTGCCCGCCGTCCGTCCTGCCCAGGCGCTGCTCGCGCAGCATCTTTGCAATCTCTTCATCGGCACTGGTCGGCCCAGCCTGCGCATCAACCGCGAAGAGGATCAGGTCCGCATTGGACACCGCTTCGCGGATCTGAAACTCAATGTCCTTGGTCAGGCTTGACAGATCCTGCCCGGTTTCGTCGTAGCGCCCATCATGGGCTACATACACCCCGTAGCCGCCTGTGTCGGTCAGTTCGATGGGTTTGATCGGCCCGCGGCCGTCAGGGCTGTCGAGTTCGACAATCACCGACACGCGGTCGCGCGTCACGCCGGGCGTCGGGTCAACGATCGCCACCCGCTCGCCAGCGAGCATGTTGAGCAGCGAACTCTTCCCGACATTCGGGCGACCGACGATGGCGACGCGGGGTACGGGCATGGCTGTGATCCTACGACCGCTCAGCGAACAAAGGGGTCGCAAAGCCTCCGCAATCGCTGTATCCTTACATTCAGACTCATGATTTCCGGCTTCAACGCTTTCGGCCTGTGGTACACCTTGCTGCTTGGCGCGGCTCTGGGGGTGGTTGCGCCCATCGCCAAGGCTGGCGATCCACCCGAGGATCAACCTGACCAAATCCCTCCAGGCCCAGTCGCGAGGCTGACGTCCATTCACCCTGAGCACCCTAACAATGCTGACCTCGAACCAATCGCACGGGCAATCGGGCAGGCTCGGGTGGTGGTCTTCGCCCAGGCGTCGCCCGATGATGGTGCCGCTTTGTGGGCCATGACACGGTTGACCCGCTTTCTCATCCGGCAACACGGTTTCAGCGTGGTGGCGTTTGAAGCTGGTCTGTACGACTGCCGTGTGATGAACCTCCAGTTCGCTGCGGGAACGGACCCCACCATTGCCGCGCCCCAGGGCCTTTCCGACTCACTGGCCCGCTCCGGGTTCACCAGCAATCTCTGGCGTGATACGTGGAAAAGTTATCTCACCCCTCGACCGATCGAGCTCTGTGGGTACAGCCCCGAGTTCTCCGGCTTGCGAACGGCCCGCCAACTCCCCCGCGACCTGCTCGACTTCCTCGGCTCGATCGAGCCTCATCCGCTCAGCCGCGACCAGCGTCGCACCTACTTGACCGCACTCGAACGCCTGAACGATGCCGCCGATGCCGAAGACCACGCTGGTACTGTCCGAGCATGGGAACACCTCAATCAACTGCGCAGCGTCCTTCATGCCAACCGCCAAGCGCTCGAAGCCGCGACGAGCGAGCTTGAGTTCGGGTGGTGGGACCGCATCATCACCGATGCGGTGAGCAATGCGCAGGGGTTGATGCGCCTCGTGGGCGACGAATCGCTTGTGAGTCGGCGCGCAGCCAACCAGAGTCGCATGGGCGAGCATCTCGTGTGGCTCGCAACCGAGGTCTATCCGGACCGCCGCATCATCGTCTGGGCCAATTCGCTGACGGCGGTCCGCAGGATCGATGAAATCACTACGAATCCGATGCCGACCAGCAGCATGCCTCTGGTTTCGGCGGGCCAGGCGTGGCACAAGGCATTGGCAGACGATCTGTATGTGCTGGCATTGACGACGGCGAGCGGATCGCGAGGCTCCATTCGAGGCGATGCCACAATGGTGCCATTGCCGTCCACCGACACGCTTGAAGCACATTTTGAAGGCCTGAACTGGCCCTTCCTGTTCGCCGATCTTCGGACGACCGACCTACGCGAGCCGGGGTGGGAGTGGCTCGATCAGCCCCAGCGTTCGGGTATGCTCGGGCTTGGGGCCGACGTTGGGCTCCCTTCAATCGCGACCGCCCGAGCCACGTGGCGCCGTCACATGGACGGCGTGCTCTTTCTTCGTTCTGCATGGCCCAACAGTTTCGAGGGCCGGTCGCCTGAGGGTGAGTCGCATACCGTGCAACTGGAATGACGCGCGTTCGGCCATTGATCCCGGTCATCATCGGCCCGACAGCCGGCGGCAAGACCGCTTTGGCAGTCGCATGCGCCCAGAAACTGACCGCTGCGACCGGCTGCCCGGCGCACATCATCAGTGCCGACTCCGTTCAAATCTATCGAGGCATGGACATCGGCTCAGCAAAGCCAACCGCGGCCGAGAGACAAGGAATTCCGCATCACCTCATCGACATCTTGGACCCCGACGACGCCTTCACAGTTCACGACTGGTTGGCCAAGGCCGACAACCTGATCGAGGAATTGCAGCGCGTTGGAATCTGTCCGGTCTTGGTCGGTGGAACACACCTCTACATTAAGGCACTCGTGGATGGGCTCTTCCAAGGCCCGACACCTGACCCCGCCTTGCGCGAAGAACTCAGTATCCGCCCCCTGAGCACACTGCGGCACACACTCGAACAGGTTGACCCGGAATCTGCAGCCCGCATCCACCCTGCCGACCAACGACGAACCGTGCGCGCACTCGAGGTCTATATTCAGAGTGGGGTTCCTATCTCTATTTTGCGACAGCAATGGGACCGCCAGCACCCGCGCCGCGACGACCTGCTGCTCCTCGGGCTTGATTGGCCGACCGACCAGATCAACAGCCGGATCAATCTTCGTGCGAAAGAAATGATGGGCCTTGGGTTCCTTGATGAGGTCCGTGAGCTCCTGCCTTGCATGGGAGTTCAAGCCCGGCAGGCGATCGGGTACGCCCAGTTGGCAGCCCACCTCCGCGGCGAATCCACTCTCGAAGACGCTCTCGAACAGATTAAAGTCGAAACCCGGCGGTTTGCCAAGAACCAACGTACTTGGTTGAAACGGCTTTCGGCAAATTCCTCGTTCAGGTGGGTCCCTGGTGCGTCGGTTGAAAGCGAAGGAACAGCGCAAGATATTTCCAGACAATGTCTTGCAACCTGAAACCGACCTCCGGGTGCATCGTGCGCACAATGAACAGTTGGAGGATCGGTGACGAATGATCCGAGAGAATCCTCCGCAGCGAGCGCTTGACATGCTCGCTGGTGGGGTCTTCTCTCACGATCAGGAATCCGAGATCACCATGGCAAAGCGAACGACGACAACAAGGAAGACACCCCAATCCAAGCGTGGAAGTCGGCAGTCGTACAAGGCTGGCGACGCTGCGGGGAAGTCCCTCGTCATCGTCGAGAGCCCGAGCAAGGCCAAGACCATCAACAAGTATCTTGGCAGCGACTTCGTGGTGCTGGCAAGCATCGGGCATGTGCGCGATCTGCCTTCGAAGTCACCCAAGGGCGACAAGTCACCGGTACCGGGGGTGAACCTGGAAAAGCAGTTCGCGCCGACGTATGAAATCCTTGATGGCAAGGAAGATGTGATCCGCGATCTGAAGAAGGCCGCGAAGGACGCCCGCGAGGTCTGGTTCGCAACGGACCTTGACCGCGAGGGTGAAGCGATCGCATGGCACTTGGCGCAGGTGCTCGGCATCGCGCCCCAGGACGCCAAGCGGGTGGTTTTTGCAGCCATCACAAAGGATGAGATCGGGCGGGCGTTCCACAATCCGCACCCTATTGATGTGGATCGTGTCAACGCCCAGCAGGCGAGGCGGATTCTGGATCGGATTGTGGGGTATCAGGTCAGTCCGCTGCTGTGGAAAAAGGTGGCGCGGGGTCTGAGTGCGGGTCGGGTGCAGTCCGTGGCTGTGCGACTGGTCGTCGAACGCGAGCAGGAGATCCGGGCATTCGTGCCCGATGAGTACTACCAAATCGAGGGGAATTTTGCCCTGTCGGCCACGCTCGCTGAATCGCTCGGGCCCAAGTGGAAGAAGTTTGTCGGGCAGGTGGACGAGAAGGGCAATGGCCCGACGAAGAAGAAGCAGAACGCCTGGCTCAGCGAACACGAAGCGATCCACGCCGAACTGGTCGAAGTCGGGGGTGCGAAGTTCGACATCGGGCAGAAAGGCAAGGACGCAAGCAATCTTATTGATGACGCCAGATCGAAGTTTGACAAGGCGCAGACGTGTGATTTGACAGGCGAAGTGGCACGCGTGCTTGAACTCTGTGGCGGCAAGTCGATCCAAGTCCAGACAGAGGAAGTCACGGAAGGTAAGGGTCCGGCGCGGTGGAAGCGGACGATCTCGGTCGAGATTGACCCGAAGGTCCCGTACCGCATCCGGTCGATTGAGACCAAGCAGACGACAACGCGCCCGAGCGCGCCGTTCATCACATCGACGCTTCAGCAGGCGGCTTCGAGTCGTCTGGGGTACGGAGCGCAGAAGACGATGCGGGCGGCGCAGGCGCTGTACGAGGGCGTCGAGATTCCGGGCGAAGGGCCGGTGGGTCTGATCACGTACATGCGTACGGATTCGACGCACATCGCGGGCGAAGCGCTCAATGCCGTGCGCGAGCACATCGGCAAGACGTATGGCAAGGACTATCTGCCGGAGAAGCCCAACTTCTTTGGTTCATCGAACAAGGCGGCGCAGGAAGCACACGAAGCGATCCGCCCGTCGTCTCTGGCGTATCCACCCAGCCGTGTCAAGAACGCGCTGCGCGATGACCAGTTCAAGCTGTATGAGTTGATCTGGAACCGGTTCGTGGCGTGCCAGATGACTAGCGCGCAGTGGGAATCAACCGCGTTTCTGATCGAAGGCGGGACGGACGCCAGGCAGCCCGCGGTGTTCCGGGCGACGGGGCGGCGGTTAGTGTTCGATGGGTTTTATCTCGTCAGCGGCGTGCCGACGGGTGATGACGTGGTGCTTCCGAAACTTGAGGAAGGGCGGGCGGTCAGTCCGTTTGCACTCGATGCCGAGCAGAAGTTCACAAGTCCTCCATCGCGCTATTCAGAGGCGAGCCTGATCAAAGTGCTCGAATCAGAGGGCATTGGGCGGCCTTCGACGTATGCGTCGATCATTCAGGTGATTCAGGATCGTCGATACGTTGAGCAGATCAGCCGTGCGTTTTATTCGACGGATCTGGGCGAAGTGGTGACGGAGAAGCTCAAGGAAGCGTTCCCGAATCTGATGGATGTCGGCTATACGCGCGAGATGGAGGCGCAGCTCGACAAGATCGAGGAGGAGCACCTCGACTGGATCGACATGCTGACGAAGTTCTATGGCGAGTTTAAGGCGAGTTTGGCACGAGCGCACGAGGAGTTGCAGCACGCCAAGGCGGAGGTTCAGCCTTCGCCGTATGACTGCCCGACATGCGGCAGTTCGCTGGTGTATCGCTTTGGGAAGAACGGGCGGTTCTTGAGCTGTTCGAAGTACCCGGAGTGTTCGTACGCGAGTCCATGCGACAGACAGGGCCGGCCTCGAACGGCGGAGTTCGTGAATGTGTGCTGTCCGAAGACGGGTCGTCCGATGGTGCGCAAGACGGGTCGGTTCGGGCCTTTTCTGACGACGATTCTGGAGAGTGGTGAGGAGCAGAGCGTCGGGATCATTCTGAATATTGACAAGAAAGGGCATGTCACGGCACCTTCACAGCCGCCGCTGGTGACTGAAATGACGTGCGAGAAGTGCGGCAGCCCGCTGAACCTGCGGGATGGTGCTCGCGGGCCTTGGCTTGGGTGCAGCGCGTTTCCGAAGTGTCGCGGGCGCGGCAAGTGGGCGGAGTTGCCCGAGAAGCAACGCGAGGCACTGGGGCGTGAACTCGAACAGCACGCCAAGGCGCATCCGATTCCGATCATCACGACGCTCGACGGGCGTGCGCTGACCGACGCCAAAGGCAAGCCGGTCAAGGATGCGCCGACAGTCGATCAATTGGTACTCGAGGAAGACCCGAGGCAGGCGTCGGGCAAGCGAGGGTCGGCAGCGTAGAGCAGTACGTCCGACACGGCGTGCTCTGATCCGATACTCTCTGGCAAGCCATGTCGAATCCTTCGGTTCTCCAGCGACTTCGCAAGATCATTGCTCAGCCCGAATCGGTGCTGATCGCGATCGGCGCGATTGTGGGGACACTGACTGGGCTGAGTGCGGTGGCGTTCGCAGAGGCGTTGCACAAGGTGGAGGATGTTTCGCAGGGACTTCAGCGTGGGATGGCGGGTTTCGGGCCGGGGTGGGTATGGGTGATCCTCGCGCCAGTCATCGGCATGGGACTCACGGGCGTGCTGGTGTATTTCTTTGCATCCGAGGCCAAGGGGCATGGCGTGCCTCAGGTGATGACCGCGATCATCCAGAAAGGCGGGGTGATGCGCGCCCGCGCTGGTCTGGTCAAGGTTTTTGCGTCGATTTTGACGGTCGGCAGCGGCGGCTCGGGCGGTACTGAAGGGCCGATCGTGCAGATCGGATCTGTGCTCGGCTCGTGGGTTGGGCAGAAACTGCGCGTCGATCGACAGCAGTTGGTGACGCTGGTCGGATGCGGGGCCGCGGCCGGAATCAGTTCGATTTTCAACGCGCCGATCGCGGGCGTGTTCTTCGTTCTGGAGATTCTGCTGCGCGATTTTTCAGTCCGGACATTCACGCCGATTGTGGTCAGTTCGGTCTTTAGTGCGGTGACGACGCAGGCGGTGCTCGGGAGAAACCAGGCGATTTTTACAGTCGATCAGATGCTTCACGATACGCAGTTTCGGGTGGTAGAGCTCCCGAGCTTTGTGTTGCTGGGGTTGGTGTGCGGGCTGGTGGCGGTGGGGTTCAACCGCACGCTGCACACGATCGAGGATGTGTACGAGCGCATTCGGATACACCCGCTGCTCAAGCCGATCACGGGGGCGGTGCTGCTTGGGCTGATGGGGCTTGCATTTCTGGAGCTATCGCGCGCCAGCGGCGTGGTCGGCGACAGCGCGAGCATTCCTGCGATCTTTGGCAATGGATACTCGACGATACGCCACCTGCTCGAACCGGACTCATACGCAAACGGTTCTCCGATGGCGACGGCGTTGGTGCTGGCTGCGATGCTGATCGTGTTCAAAGCCATCGCGACGAGCGTGACACTGGCGTCGGGGGGCTCGGGCGGGGTGTTTGCGCCGAGCCTGTTTCTCGGTGCTGCGGCAGGGGCAGGGCTGGGCACTGCGCTCGATGGGCTGAGCCTGTTGCCTGAGAGCGCGACGCCTGCGTCGTATGCTCTGGTCGGAATGGCAGCGGTGGTGGGCGCGTCGATGCACGGGCCGTTGACGGCGATTCTGATTCTTTTTGAACTCACACGGAATTTTTCGGTCGTGCTGCCGATCATGCTTGCGGCGGTGGTGGCCACGACCATCTCGCAGGTGGTGGATCGGGATTCGATCTACACGACTAAGTTGCGTCGACAAGGCGTGCTGCTCGGCGGGTCGCGAGATCTGACGATTATGCGCGGCATCGCGGTGTCGAGTGTGCAACGTGTTCCGCTGCCATCAGAACCGATATACGCGTCTGATCCGCTCAGCAAGCTGATCACACAGCATGCGAACCATCATGTGCCGGACTTTGTGGTGGTCGATGCGGAGGGGCGATACATGGGGATGGTGACCGGTGCGGACATGCGCACGGCCTTGATCGACCGCGAGGCGATTCCTTTGCTTCTGGTGGCGGAGTTGTTGCGGAGTGACCTGCCGACGATTGTGGCCAGTGAGTCGCTGGCAACGGTGATGGACAAGTTCGCGGAGCATGATGTAGCGAGTTTGTGTTTGCTTGACCCGGCCTCGCCGGACAAGCCTTTGGCGCTCATCACGCGGTCGAACGTGATCAAGCGGTATCACGCGGCACTGGGCGAGTCGTAGCGGAGCGGGATGAATGGGCTGGTAAGACGTGCTACGCTTTTGAACATTCTCTTGTCAGCGTGCTCGCGTTCATGGCGGAAACTCAACATGCTCATCAGAATATTGACGCTCGGACTGTTGTTCCTGTTCGCTTCGGGGTGTGGCAGCGCGTGGCAGCGGGCCTATGAGAGCCGGTCAGCTTCAGCGGTGTCACGACTGCCAGCGAGTGTGCCGGTGGTGGTGCGCGAGGTTCCGTGGCCGAGGCTCGAGCAGGCACTGACAGAACTGGCGCAGCGACGAACGACGAGCGATGTGCACTACGACGACTGGTCGCTTGAGGACAAGCGAGCAGCCGATGCGGTGCTGCTTCGTGCGTTGCAAGTTCCTGAGCCGCACGAGGAGTTCGAGATTCTGGGCCGGAGTTCATTGAAGACGACTGACCGGCTTCAGCCGATGGATGGCTCGCTGGAGAAGTTTGCGCGAAGCGTCGGGGCGACACATGTGATCTGGGGCGCGCGTGTGGTTGGCAAGACGGACAAGGTTGTCCGCGAGCCGGTGCAGCACACGGGGTTCAGGCCGATCGAGTACTACGACCGATCGAATCGTCGTTATCGCACGCGGTACGAGTTTGACGACTGGACGACCTATGTGCCGGTTGTGGTTGAAGCCGACGAGACAGCGTGGGTGGTGTACTACCTGCGCAAGTGAAGCGAGCGATGACGAAAGTGGCTACCTCCAGCAGGGTTGTTCTGGTGTTGCAAGCAAGCGTGATGGTCTTGCTGTGTGCCGTGAGTTCGGGGTGTCTAAAGCCTCAGTATCGATCGGGCAGTGGGGTGGCGGCTGGGGGCGCGGTGCGCGTCGAGCCGGGGCCATTCGCACCGACGATGATTCGTGTGCATCCGCTGACGCACTTGGATACCAATGAACGTGGCGAGGTTGTGCTGCTGGTGCATGTGCAGATGCGCGATCGCTGGTCAGACGTGTGCAAGGGAACAGGTACGATTCAGTTCTTTCTGTATCAGCCGACGGGGCTTGGGGGGGCAGGGCAGGAGGAACAGGTGCTTCGGTGGGAAGTCAGTCTTGACGATCTGGACGCGAACGCGGTGTTTTTCGACCCGGCAACGCAAACGTACAGGTTCAGCCTCCGCAATTTGCCGTCGTGGGTGCAGCAGATGGCACGAAGCGGCGAGGGTGCGACCGCTGGGCCGGGAAGGTTTCGACTGCTGGCCAGGTTTGCGACGCCCAAGCCCGAAGGCGGGCACGCCGTTCTTGTCGATGAGCTAGTCATCTCGCGTTGACGGCACGTGCAACCCTCGCGCTCGATTGGCATTGCTACCATCGCCCGGACGCTGTACAAGAGGGGAATGCGCATGGGCGAGTTGATCGCGGGCAATGCCATCATCGGGCAGTCGGGCGGGCCAACGGCCGTCATCAATCAGAGTCTGGTCGGAGTGGTTCAGGGCTTGAGGTCGCGCGGAGCCGGAACGTCCGGTCATCCAATCGGCAAGATCCTCGGTATGCGCCATGGCGTGCGCGGGCTGACGGAAGGTGAACTGGTTGATCTGACTGATCTCCCGCACGACCGAGGCGAACTGCTCGCCCAAACCCCATCAGCCGGCCTGGGTTCGACCCGCGACAAGCCCAACCAGGACTACTGCGAGCGCATCCTGCGGGCCTGCAAGCAGCACAACGTGCGGTACTTTTTCTATATTGGGGGAAACGACAGTTCTGACACCTGCCGCATCGTCAACGAACTCGCGGGCGACAGCGGGTATGAACTGCGCTGCTTTCATATCCCGAAGACGGTTGACAACGATCTGGTGGAGAACGACCACACGCCGGGGTTTCCGTCGGCGGCTCGCTTTGTCGCCAAGGCCTGCATGGCGGACTTTCTCGACAACATTTCACTGCCGGGCATCAAGATCAATGTCATCATGGGTCGGCATGCGGGGTTCCTGACGGCGGCATCGGCATTGGCGCGGCGTGACGATCGCTACGAGTTCGAGGGTGGCACGACCGACGGGCCTCAGTTGATCTATCTGCCCGAGGTGCCATTCGAAATCGAGCGTTTCGTGCAGGATGTGGCCGAGGTCTACGACCGGCGTCGTCGGTGCCACATCGCGGTGTCAGAGGGCATCTCGGATGCGAACGGGAAACCCATCGGCGCGACCCTGATCAAGAACGCGCAGACCGACGCACACGGCAATGTGCAGTTGTCGGGCTCGGGCGCGCTTGGCGATCAGCTTGCTGACCTGCTCAAGGAGCGGCTCACTCCGGTCGGGGGCAAGCCCGTGCGTGTGCGGGCCGATACCTTCGGGTATGTGCAGCGGTGCTTCCCTGATCCGTCGCCGGTGGATCAGAGTGAAGCCAGAGGCGTGGGGCGATTCGCAGCGAGGCTCGCGATGTCTGGCGATCTGGATGGCTCGGTTTCGATCAAGCGCGCCAATGCCCCGGGCAGTGGTCAGCCATACGCGGCACGATTCGAGCGTGTTGATCTGAGGGCAGTCGCAGCCAAGACGCGGCACATGCCGCCCGAGTTCATTGAGGGGCACAACAATGTGTCGCGTGCGTTCCTCGACTATTGCCGGCCATTGGTGGGCGAGTTGCCGCTGTACGAGAGGCTGTAGAGATCGAGGCGGTTTGGCTGCTTCGCCAGAGTTGCGCAGGATGCTGGTCCGCTCGGTCGAACCGATTCGGAATTACACATCGAGATGCAGGTCCATGATGCGCACGTCGAGCAGTTGGCCGAACTTTTCGCCCGCGCGGTGCTGGATGCCGATCGTTTCAAACCCGAGGCGTTCGTGGAAGGTCACGCTGTGCCGGTTCTGGTCGACGACGCGCGCGATCACAACGCCCGCGCCCGCGCCCCGCGCTTGATCGAGAGCGGCCCGCATCAGCATTGTTCCTGCGCCTCGGCCCTGCGCGTGCGGCGCAATATAGACCGAACTTTCGACCGTGCGGGCATACGCTTCGCGCGGCGACCACGGCCCGATCGAGGCGAACCCGATCACATCGTCGCCCGCGGTTGCGACGAGGGCAAAGTGCCGAGGGGAATCATGCTCCGCGAGCCAGCCGCGCCATTCGTCTGCTGTGCGCGGGCGTGTCATGAATGTCGCGATGCCTTCGAGACACTCGCGGTCGTAGATGTTGGCGATACCCTGGAGGTGACGCAGCTGGGCAGGCAGGATCGTGGTGGTCATGCGTGCGTTCTTTCGCGCCGTGCCTATTTGGGCTTCTTCTTGTCGCGGCGGTAATCAGTCTTGTTGCGGTCACGGGACTTGCTCTTCTGGCTCCGCCGAACATCGCCAGGTTGCTTGAATCCCTTGCCGCGTCCGCCTTCAAGACCTCCAAAGGCACTATCGGTGCCGATCTTGAGCCCGCCCGTTGCCTTGGCGCGTCCGACCGCGCGCGATTCGGGATCGGCGATCAGCAGCTCGAGTTGCCGCTTTGAGAGGTCGATCGAGCCGATCGCAACCTGCAGCGAGTCGCCCATGTTGAACGATCGTCCGCTCTTGGCATCGACAAGCGCTCCGGACTTGGTGTCGATGCGCCAACTTGGCGGCGCGTTCGAGCGCGTCACGTCACCGGGGAGATCCTCGCGTTTGATCAGCCCATCGGCCAAATACTTGTCGATCTGCACAAACACGCCGCGAGGCGACACGCCCGTCACGACGCCACTGAACACTTCGCCGATCTTCTCGGACAAGAGCTGGAGGACGAGGAACTGCCGCAGATCGCGTTCTGCGTCGGCCGCGTTGACTTCGGTCGTTGAGCAGTGGTGCCCGATGCTGACGAGGGTTGGCTGATCCGGCAGCTCGTCGCGCAGCCGAGCGCCGAGCGAAGCCTTCTGACTCTCGGACTGCGGGCGGTTTCGGCTGTTGTCTGTTTGTTCGAGGTAGGCTGCGAGCGCCCGATGCACTGTGAGATCCGGATAGCGCCGAATCGGACTTGTGAAGTGCGCATAGGCACCACTGGCCAGCGCGAAGTGTCCGACAGATGCGGGTGAGTACGCCGCCTTGGTCAGCGTGCGGAGCACTGCCATGTGGACTGCGCGTGCTGCAGGGGTGCCACGTGTTGCGTCGAGCAGGGATTGCATCTCTTCGCGACTGGGGCTCTTGGGAATTGTGAATCCTGCGACACGGGCAGCCTTTTGCAGGTGATCGACATCAGTCGGAGTCGGATCAGGGTGAATGCGCCGCAGGAGCGGCACGTTGAGGTTGTCGAAGAGACGCGCGAGGACTTCATTGGCCTCGACCATGAACATTTCAATGAGCGTGTGCGTGTAGGCGTCGTCCTCGCGCTCGGCGTCAATGACCTTGCCATTCTCGTCAAAGATCAGCACAACATCAGGAAGTTCGAGGTGAATCATGCCCTGCCGGTGGCGACGAGCCTGGATCTGGAGAGCCAGCTGGTTCATTTCGTGCAGCGCTTCGAGCAATTGAGGTGTGTAGTTGGGTTCGGTCTTGGCGTGCTTTTTCGCCTCTTCTTCGTTGCCATCGATCAGGGCTTGCGCTTCGAGATAGGTCAGTCGCTTTGCCGATTGAATGAGACTGGCTGCGACACCTTCCGAGCGGATGTTGCCGCGCGCGTCGTATCGCATGTACGCTGTCTTGGTATAGCGAGGCACACCCTCCTGGAGCGAACAGATGCCGTTGCTGAGGATCTCGGGCAGCATCGGAATGACGAGGCGAGGGAGGTACACGCTGTTGCCGCGTTCGGCTGCTTCGAGGTCGAGGGCTGAGCCTTGCTCGACAAAGTGCGAAACGTCGGCGATGTGAATGCCCAGTTCCCATCCGCCTCCCTTGTCGGCCGGAATGCGGCGAATGCTGATGGCGTCGTCGTAGTCCTTGGCGTCCGGGGGGTCGATGGTGATGATGAACTCGCGTGCCGAGGCTTCCGAACGCCCGGTCACGTCGCTGCGCCCTTGGAGCGCCTGCGGGCCTTGGCGCTCCCACTCGGCGATCTCGGCGTCGTATTTGGCGGTCGCGGCGCGCGCCTCGGAGAGACAAGCCTCGGGAAACTCACCGGGCAGGTCGTATGCGGCAATGACGGCCTCGGTCTCGACATCGGGCCGACCGGCTTCGCCCAGCACTTTGACAATCACGCCCTCGGCGAGCATGCCGTCTTCGGGATAGTCGATGATTTCGAGGATAACCTTGTCGCCAGGTTTGACGTTCTTGCTCGAAGCATCGCGGACGATGATCGGTTCTGTCAGGTTTCGCCCATCGGGATACGCGAGCCAGCGGTCGCCCTGCCGCACCATTTCGCCTGTGAAGTTCGAACGTTTGCGTTTGACGATCTCGACGACCTGCCCGCGAAACTGCTTGCCAGTGTCGCCAGCGAAGCGCTCTCGCTTGCGGTCTCGGACAAACTCGATGCGGACTGTGTCGCCTGAAAGTGCGCCCTGAGTGGCTTCGGGAGGTACGAAGATATCTCCTTCGCGGACGGGGATCTCAGGCGTGACAAACCCGAAGCCTTTGGCGTTGGCTTTGAAGGCACCTGTCAGTTCACCGCGATCGGGCAGTGAAGCGAGTTGCACCGTGCCGTCGGATTCGACCTGAAGAACCCCTTCAGCCACAAGCTCATCGATGCCTTCGAGAAACTCAGGCTCGTCGGCGGCGCCGAGTTCGACAGCCAAGGCGTGCTTGTCCTTTGGTTCGTACCCATCGTGGGCAAGGTGGGCAAGAAGACGTGATCGGTAGCGCAGAGGCATGTGTTCTCCGCGCCTCGCATGGTGTCACATGGAGGCGGCATACAAGGGGAGGGCGTCTCGAAACCCGATGGGCGCGTAGTTCAGGTGTGCTTGCGTCTTGGTGAGGCTCGCGGTCGAGTCCTGCTGGCCCATGAGCGCCATCCCTTCGTCGAAGGGGAGGAAGTTGCCAAGCCCGACCATAGTGGCCATGCGGGCTTTCATCGCCATGAGCTCACCCGGCAGGCCGATGGCCTCGAGTCGAGGCCCGACGTTGGGCAGCGCGTCGCGCAACGTTGTCAGAAACGCGCGCCAGTCGAGCGGCGAGCCGCCGACAAGCGGGTAGATCTCGCCGACGGTTGCCGGGCACTCGAGCGCGTCACAGAAAGCACGGGCAACGTCCAGAACATACACAGGATCAATCGTGGGCGTGACAACAGCCGAGCCAGCACGCCCGCGTTCGCGCCGTGAGAAGTAAGGAAGGAAGATGTGAGGCGGCGCAGCGCTGCGACACCACTTTGCAGCCATTCGCATGAACTCGCCCTGAGCCCCGTGGATCAGCCCGGGTCTGAAGATGGTCCAGTCAAGCCCGCTCGCCCGGACCAGAGTTTCGGCTGCGAACTTGCTGCGCTGATATTCGGCCCGGCTGAGGGGCGAAGCACCCAGCGCAGACATTTGCACATAGCGAGAAACTCCGGCATACGCACATGCTTCGAGCATGTGTCGCGTAGCGCCGACATGCATGCGTTCGAAGGTCTGCCGACCTGCCTGGCGGATGATGCCCACGAGGTGGAAGCAGGCCTGTGCGGGCGCGACGAGATCGCGGCATGCTGAAGCGTCGCCGACATCGCCGACGACGACTTCGAGATTAGGTCGTTGCGCAAGCACAGCGATGGCCTTTGCTCGGTCTCGTGCCAGAGCACGCACGGTGTACCCACGTGCCAGAAGTTCATCGACCATGAATCGGCCGACAAAGCCGGTGGCACCAGTGACCGCTACGTTCTTGATCGTCATCCGTCAGGTTCCTTTCAGCAACTCATAGAGTAGGGGACCTGGGCTCTCAACGAGCGCCAGCCACCTACCGTCCATTACATGGGGCTTGCCTGCCAGAGCATCGATTTCGGGTATGACGCGCCAGTGCTGAGGGGCGTCAGCGCTCGGTTTGAGCCGGGGCGTGTGGCTGTGATTATTGGGCCCAACGGGTGTGGCAAAACCAGCCTCCTGCGGATCCTGCTCGGGCTGGTCACGCCTCGCAATGGATCATGCACGCTTGACGGTGTGGAGGTCGCACGTCTTTCTGCTCGCGTGAGGGCAGTTCGGCTTGCGTATGTGCCGCATCGTCCAGCCATCGAGTATGCGTATACGGTGCGTGAGTTTGTCGGGCTGAGCGGGCGCGCGCCGTGTGCCGAGGCCGTCGCGAGGGCGATTGATTCCATGGAACTTGAGTCGCTTGCCGATCGACCAATGTGCACCATCTCGGCCGGTCAGGCACAGCGGGCGTCGATCGCGCGGGCGCTGGCGCAGATTGAGTCGGCGAGTCCTGCGGGTTCGATTCTGCTGGCTGACGAGCCCAACAACGCGCTCGATCCGAGGCATGTGGCATCACTGGTACACACCATCCGCGGCCTCGCGAGCAGGGGGGTGGGCGTCGTGCTGACGCTGCACGATCTGACGCTCGCATCGCAGATTGCGGACGATGTCCTGGTGCTTTCGTCTCGGGGCCAAGTTACCGCCAGCGGCCCGGGTGCCGACGTTCTAACGCCGGCGATCCTCGAATCGGTGTTTGAGAGCGCGTTTGATATCGCGGAGGCACGCGGGCAGCCGGTGTTGATCGCCCGGGCGGGAGCCGGTCGGGCGACCTGAGAGGCGTTATACTGATCGGGCCAGAATGAGACAGTGGATTCTCAACAACCTGCAACTGCTCATGATCCTCGCGTTCGTGGGGTTCAGTGCGTTCTCGTGGCTGATGAGAAAAGTTGCGGAAAAAGCCCAGCAACGGCGTGTTGAGCAGCAACGCGAACGTCAGCAGATCGAAGCACTGCGAACCGGCCGAAGCGAACTCACGCCCCAGCCGCAGGTGGTAGAGACACCTGCTCAGCGCCTCGCAAAGATCGCTGCTCGGCGCGAGGAAATGCGAATTCGGGTTCAGGAGGGAACCGCGGCTCCGCAGCCTAGAACGGTGTCAACCACGAGCGGCCCGATTTCGGGTCAGCGAGGCGCCACGATGTCGGTACCCACCCGACAGGTCGAGTCCAAGGATGCTTCGCAACAGTCTGCCCAAGTGCGGCTCGAAGAGATTCAGGCCCGCCGCCGCGCCGAGATTGCGCGCCAGCAGAGTCAGGGGCGACAACTTCAACAGCAGCAACAGCAGCAACAGCAGCAACAGGTTCTGCAGCAACAGCAACAACAGCGTGAGTTGGCCAAGGTGCTCGAACAGCAGCGGCAGCACGCTCTTGCGCAGCAGAAAGCGCGTGGCGGCAGTCGCCAGAGCAGGGCCGAGCGAGCCCGGTCTCGCGACACACTGTTATCACCGCCTCCTGAAGACACTTCGAGCACCTCGATCGAACTGACTGAAATTATCGACGTCCACAAGCACATGCGAGCCGAACACGCTGCCGCGTTTGATCAGCCTCAGAATCAGGTCTCTCGCGTGTCCGCACGCATGACGCGGCAGAATCTGAGGCAGGCCATTGTTCTCAACGAGGTGCTCGGGCCTCCGATCGCCCTTCGCAACACCGAGGAAGCGCAGTGATCGCGCTGGATAGTTCGGGCACGCGCATGAACAGAACTTTCGCCATCATCATCGTGTTGCCTCTGGGGGTCGGGCTTTGCGCCTGCGAGGCTTTGGAGTCGGCGCGTGGCGCACAGAGTCTGATTCAGATCGTGCAAGGCCCGACACCAACCGAGGCGACGGAGTGGGCACTCGACCCGTATAGTCCCAACAATCGCTACCGTGGCACGATGTATCTCGTGCATCAGTCGTGGGCGGGCGCGCCCGAATACCTTCAACTCTATGTCGATGCAGTAGCCGATGCCGATGCGGGCGTGCGGGCAGCTGGCGTTCGCGGGCTTGCATTGCATGGCGACCCGTCCCATGTGCCGTTGCTCGTCTCGGCGCTGACAGACTCTGACTCGATTGTCCGAACGGACGCTGCTCGGGCTCTTCAGCGCATCCACAATCCCGTGGCCATCGGACCGCTCATCAACGCGATTCAGATCGCCCGCGAGGCAAGCGAACTGGTGCGAACCGAGGCGGCCCACGCCTTGGGTCAATACGCGGAACGACGCGTCATCGATGCGCTGATTGCAGTCTTTGACGACCCGTCTCTGGCAGTCAATGAGGCGACCCGCAGTTCCCTCCGCACCTTGACCGGGCAGGACTTCGAATACGACATCCGCGCCTGGGTCGAATGGACCAGTGATAATCCAAACGTGTTTGAAGCCCGCAGTGCGTACACCTATCCGGCCTTCTGGCGCGATAAGCGACTGATCGAGTGGCTTCCGTTCATGCCACAAGCCCCGAACGAATCGGCGTCGTATCCGGTTGGCAGTTCTCCAACGATTCCCTGAAATTTCGAGGCCCGGTTCTGCGGCAGGACCGGCAAGAGTGCCGATAAGCAGGCGGACAGACAACTTCCGGAGGGTATCTCGTGCGCGCGGTGTGGTTCGATGGCAAACAGGTGACCCTCAGGGCCGATCTGGCCGCGCCAGAGGCCTTGCCCGGCGAGGCCCTCGTTCGGCCCATACTGGCCACCATCGACGCCACCGATCTGGCGGTGATCGATGCCCCCATGCCATTTGTCGGTGTGCTTGGGCATCAGTTCGTCGGCGTCGTCGAGCGTGTACATCCGAGCGACGCGGGAGCAAAACTGATCGAGGGCCGGCGCGTCGTCGGTGCAATCAACATCGTGCCGGCTGCCGACCCGCTCGCCCGGCGCGGTCTGGGCCAGCATGCACCGCAACGCGAAATCCTCGGCATACTCGGGCGCAGTGGCGTGCTGGCCCAGCGGTTCACCCTTCCGATCGCCAACCTCGTGCCCGTGCCCGACGCAGTGACGGACGAGCAGGCCGTGCTGACCGAGCCCCTGGCCTCGGCACTTCACGCTTCGCGCGTCACGCACATCGAAGGTAAGCCCTTCGTCACGATCATCGGCGACGATGTGATCGCTCTGCTGGCAGCGCAGGTCATGACGAAACTCAATGCGTCAGTTCGCCTCATCGGTCGCAACCTCGCTCGCCTGGCGCTGTGCGACAAATGGCAGATCAAGCATCGACCCATCACCGAAGTCGGGCTTCGGGCCGATCAGGACATTGTGATCGAGTGTACCGGTGAGCCCGCAAACGTCGAGATTGCCATGCACATGGCGCGTCCGCGCGGCCGTGTGGTCCTGCGGTCGCGCATCATGCCGACACCCGCGAGTAAGCCCGCAGCCCCTGGTCCAGATCTGACCGCTGTGGTGCATAAGGAACTCGAACTCATCGGTGCCCGCTGCGGCAATATGAGCGAAGCGCTCGCGCTGCTTCTGCGCCAACCGATCGACACGAACTCCCTCATCTCGAAGCGTTTCCGCTTCGACGACGCGATTGCAGCGTTGCGCGCAGCCCGCGAACCAGACGCTGTGTGCGTTGTGATCGAGTTCTGACCTCTTCCGAGTTCTGCCACGCGCAAGCCAGCACCGGACTCTGACGCCATGCTACCAGAGCACACGCGTCCGGATTGTCTCTGGCATCTCCCGAATGCGCCGGGTGAGTTCCTGTCTGTCACTTGGGGCAACATCCAGCACCACATACCCGATGCGCGCATCAGTCTGAAGATACTCGCCGGTGATGTTGATGCCCAGTTCGGCAATCACCGTGTGCAGCGTACGCAGAACGCCCGGCTCATTGCGGTGAAAGTGCAGAATGCGATGCGATCGCGGTGATTCCGGGCCGCTTGCGCCCTCGCGCAGTTGTTCGGGCAGATCCACGCGAGGCACATTCACCGCCCCGTTCGTTGAGCCCACATTGATGAACCGGATCATCTTCGTCGACACTTCCTCAGCGATTCCCGCTTGTGCCTCGATCGTGCTGCCCCCGATGTGCGGGCTGAGGATGACGTTGCCCAGCCCCTGCAATTCCGACTCGAAGCGCTCCTCGCGCGACGCAGGCTCAAACGGGAAAACGTCAAGAGCCGCCCCCGCCAGATGGCCCGAACGCAGCGCCTCGGCCAGCGCGCCGATCTCGACGACCGAACCCCGCGCGTTGTTGATGATGTAACTTCCGGGCTTGACCAGTTTGAGTCTCGCGCGGTCGATCAGGTTTTTTGTCGATGGTGTCGCAGGCACATGCAGCGTCACCACGTCGGCAATCGAAAGCAGTTCATCAAGCGAGCCAAGCGGGCGCGCGTTGCCCAGAGGCAACTTCGACTCTGTGTCGTAATACACCACCCTCATGCCCAAAGCCTCGGCCAGCACCGACACCTGAGAACCGATGTGCCCGTATCCGACTATTCCAAGCGTGCGGCCTCTCACCTCGTGCGCACCGGCTGCCGACTTCTCCCACACTCCGCGGTGCAGCGCACTGGAGCGATCGAACAGATGCCGATGCAGCGCGATGATCTCGGCAATCGTCAGTTCCGCAACGCTTCGCGTGTTGTTGAATGGGGCGTTGAAGACTGGAATGCCCGAGAGCGCAGCCGCATCGAGATCCACCTGATTCGTCCCGATGCAGTAGCATCCAACCGCCAGCAGCCTGGGCGCTTGCTCCAGAATCTCTCGTGTGACGCTGGTCTTCGAGCGAATGCCGAGAATGTGCGCGTCTGCAGCCAGTGTCGCCAGCTCATCAGCCCCAGGAGCATGTTTGAGAGCGGTGACTGAGAATCCTTCCCCCGCGAACAGGTCATGCCCGCGTTTGTGCACGCCCTCGACGAGCACAACTCGAATCTGGTTCTTCGGAAAGGACGTAATCTGCGTCAACGCCGACTCCACATGAATGAACTCATGGTACGTCCGGGGAAATCTTCACAACACCTTGCCACCACAACACCCCGAGCACGACGCACAGCCCGATCCGGTACCACCCGAAAGGCGTCAAACCGTGCCGCGTCAGGAACGCCACAAGCCAGCGCACCGCGAGCATGGCCGATACCGTTGCAACAAGCATTCCCACGATGATCGGCATCACACCAATCACGTCGAACATGTTCGGGCCGTCGTTGCGCATGTTCTTGTACAGCCGATATACGCACGCGCCTCCCAGCGTCGGTAGACCGAGGAGAAAACTGAACTCCGCAGCCTGCTTGGGTTTGAGCCCGATCAGCACGCCTGCCGATATCGTCATCATGCTTCGGCTCGTACCGGGCCACATCGACACGCACTGCATCAACCCGATGAACAGCGCCTGCCGCCATGTCATCGCGGTCAGGTCGATCGTGCCTTCGATGTCGCCTTCGCTCGTACGGTGCGGCGTGATCTTCCATCGATCAATCACCATCATGAAAATCCCGCCAAGAAACAACGCCGCCAGCACCGGACCGGCATAGAACAGCCTTGCCTCAATGTAGGGGTTCAGTAGTACACCGAGCACGGCTGCGGGTAGGAACGCAATGAGAATGTTCACCCCGAGTTTGAGCCCTTCGCGGTCGCGTCCCAGTCCGCCGCTCATCATCTGCAGCACACGCTGGCGATACAGTCCGAGAACTGCAAGAATCGCCCCGCCCTGAATCACGATGTTGAACGCGTCGATGGCCTCCTTGTGCTCCGGAGTGCTGTCGAGTCCCATCAGCGACGACGCAATGATCAGGTGTCCGGTCGAACTGATAGGAAGATATTCGGTAATCCCTTCTACAACACCCAGGATCGCCGCCTGCCACCAGGAGACGAACGAAGCGCTTGCCACAATCTCGGGGGCCAATGCCATGCGTGCTCCGGGCGTCGATGCTGCCACGACATCGACGCAGAAGGGGGGCGGACTGTAGTGTTCGTGGCCAAGGGTCGGAGTTCTTGATGCCCAACTTCATCACGATCTCACATCTGGACGCTTCCGAACTTGACCCATACCGCAATCAGAAAGACGCATGGCTTCGCGCCAGCCACCACCCGGGTGCCGGAACCGATTCCACCCCGACTGGGCTTGCCGGTGGCCGCTTTCTTGCTGAAGGTGATTTGGTTTTCGAGCAACTGCTGACCTCGCCGTACACAATCGAATCTGTGCTCGTCTCTGAAAGCAGGGTCGACGGACTCGAACCTCTCCTCGAACGTCTGCCTGGGCAAGTCCCGGTTTATGTCGGGCCACCTTCGATACTCGAGGGCATCGTGGGGTTCGACATGCACCGTGGAGTGCTCGCCTGCGGGTTGCGAGGGCCCGATCGGTCTCTCGAAGCGGTGCTTGGGGTGTCCCAAACACTGGTTGTGCTTGAGGATCTGGCCAATCACGACAACGTCGGTGGAATAGCCCGGTGTCTGCGAGCACTCGGAGGCTGCACCTCGGGAATGTTACTCACTCCAAGGTGTTGCGATCCGTTGTATCGCCGGGCTTTGCGTGTCTCAGTCGGGCATGTGCTGCATATCCCGTTTGCCCGTCTTCAGTGGCCGGCCGAACTTGAGCGAGTCCGTCGGGCGGGGTTTCAGATCCTCGCGCTCAGCCCCGATCCGTCGGCCACTCCGATCGACCAGGTTCAACGTGCGCCACAAGTCTGCCTGATCGCCGGAGCCGAAGGCCCGGGTCTGTCAGATCATGCCACTCGCCTAGCCGATCACCGCGTCAGGATCGGCATGCATCCTGCGGTAGACTCACTGAACGTTTCGGTTTCCGTTGCAATCGCTTTACACACCCTTGGGCGGAATGATTCCAAATAGAGTGGCATTTGTGGCTCGGTAGAGGTTAGGATAGAGTGGTTCGGTCCGCATCGCGGGTCATGGTTGTACGCTGCACAGGGAGAACGTAGTGATGAAGACGCAATGGATGCTTCTCGCGACTTTGAGTTTGTTCGCGGGTGTCGCTATCGCACAGCCCGTGGTTCGATCTCCCGGACACGACTTGGCACGCGAGGGCACTGGTGACCGCAGGATCGCTCTCGACCGGATGGAACTGCGACCCTTCAACCATGCCAACTGGAAACATCTCACGGACTGGACCGATGGCCTAGCACTCGACGCCGCCAATACCCGCGGCAAAGTCGTACTCATTTACACCTTCACCAACTACCTTCCCACCTCGCTGCGCCCGCTCGCGACGGTCACACGCCTTCAGGAGCGCTTCGGGAACGACCTGATCGTCATTGGCGTGCACCCAGACACTGGCTGGGCGGACACCGCCTCGGTTCTCGCTCGTCGCAACGTCACAATTCCGTTCGCCCGCGATGCCAAGGGTGCGTTCCGCAGCGCCTTGCTGATCGATGAGGATCCGGATTTTTACATCATTGATCGCGCAGGGCAGATGCGGTTTGCTGATCTTGACACCGCAGCCGTCACACGTGCAGTCGAAATACTCATCGCCGAGACTGAAGAGCAATCGCGCAACATGTCCGCAACCTTGCGCGACAAGCAGGCCGAGGCCGATCGGCAGTTCGCCCGCCCGCAGGACATCCGCAAGGAAGTCATTCTTTCGGACATCCCCGAGTTGCCTTTCCTTGTGCCTTCAGCCGAGGAGTTTGCTCAGGTTAAGTGGCCCAAGACCGAACCGGACGATCCGAACCGGAGGAACTTCGGGCAGCAACCGCCCGCTCCGGGTTCGATGCCTGCTTTTGAGGATGCGGCGTACCTGCCTTCCAAGCCCGAGTTCAAGGGCCGCGCCGTCGTCGCCTATTTCTTCAACCCCAAAGTCTATCGCAGTTACCAATTCCTCAATGAAGCCAACCTGCTTCAGCAAGCCCACGGGCGAGACTTGGTCGTGCTTGGCGTCATGACGCCCCAACATAACCCCAACGACCGTTGGCAGTCGAACCCGGCTCCTCCCGTCACAGCCGAACAGTGGATCGAGGATCTGACCGGCTTCGTCAGGACACGCACACCCAAGCATTGGATCGTTTCCGACTTCACAAGTCAGTTCTCAGCCGCGCTTGTTTCGGGCCAGCAATATGGCTCAAACCAGACCAACGTCCTCGACGGCGCACAAAGCCCCTACGTCGCGGTGGTCAGTTCCGATGGCGTTATTCGCTGGCACGGCCCGGCATCGAGCCGATGGTTCAAGTTCACGCTCGACGAAGTCCTCAGGCTTGATCCCGGTGTAAGAGCCCGACGCACAGTCGAAGAGGAGTACCGTCGCACATTGCGCGATCAGGTATCCGCGCCCACGCCTGTCATCGACGAAGAAGGGGATGAATGATGTTCATGCTTGCCGCGGCTCTGCTGGGTGCATCTCTCGCCATCGCGCAGCCTCTGGACGATTCTCGCCTCCGTCGCGAAGGTGACGAAGCGAGGCGTGCTCAACTGGACGCTGTTGAACTCCAGCCTTTCGACACCGGGCTCCTGTCGCATTTGGCCGATTGGCGCAATGGCGAATCACTCAATCCGACGGATCTTGAGGACAAGGTCGTACTCATTGTCTTCTGGAACAACACCGAACCCGCATCCGTCCGCGCAGTGGCTCCGACACTCAAACGCATCGAAACAGCCCATGCAGGCAAGGGGCTCATTACACTGGCGGTTCACACACAAGAGCATTGGGACGGCGCCCAACAGCGGCTCGATTCCGACCTCTTTTCAACTCTCATCGCTCATGACGCGACCGGCGCCTTTGCCGCTGCGCTTCAGGCAGACGGCCTTCCCGATACCTACATCATCGATCGCGCGGGTCAACTTCGCTTTGCCGACCTTGACGAACGCGATTCTCCGGGCGCGGTTCGAGCGTTGATCGCCGAGACGCGAGAGGCTGCGCTCGAGGCTTCGTCCCGGCGCGAGCAGTCGCGGCAGGCACAAGCCGACAAGGACCGCCGTGAACAGGAACGCAGCGTACGGCGCAGCCAGACAGGTCAGGAACCGCAAGCCGCGCGTCCTGAAGCCGCACAGTTCGCCAGCGCAACCTGGCCCAAGCACAACGTCGCAGAAAAACTCGCTGGCGCCCGAGATCTTCAGTCGCAACCTCTGCCCGTGCAGCTCGGGGCTGAAGTGTGGCTGACGCCCAAGCCAAAGACTCTCGAAGGTCAGGTGCAACTGCTGGACTTCTGGGCGACATGGTGCGGCCCGTGCATCAAGGCGTCACCAATGCTCGAGTCACTTCAGAAGCGTTTTGCCGACGACTTGGCGGTCATCGCTGTCTCCGGACAGGGCGAGAACGAAGCCAAGGTCCGCGAGTACCTGCGAGGGAAGAGACCAGGCTACCACTACGTCCACGACGACAAGCAGACCGTCTATCGGGCCTTCTCGCCCCGCGGTATCCCGCACGTCGTGATCATCAGCAGCGATGGCGTCGTCCGCTGGCAGGGCAATCCGCACGAGCCGACCTTCCAATCAATCGTCACGCAGATCGTCAACGCGGATCCATGGGTGGCAGCTCGCCGCAAATCTCGCGAATGACGCTTTCGCCTCCGTTTCAATCTCTCCTTGATCCCTTGAGCAGCCCCTTGTTCAACATTGTGCTGCACGAGCCCGAGATTCCAAATAACACCGGCAACATCGGGCGGACTTGCGTTGCCACCCGCTCGGCCTTGCACCTGATTCATCCGCTCGGATTCGAACTCTCCGAGAAGGCCTGCCGGCGCGCCGGGCTCGATTACTGGCCCCGTCTCGATCTACACGAGCACGCCGCATTCGAAGATTTCATGAACAAAACCCAAGTATCGCCGGATCGACTCTGGCTCCTCACCACGCGGACTGATCGATGTCTGTTCGATGTCTCACTTCAGCGCGGGGACTACCTCGTGTTCGGTCGCGAATCGCGGGGCCTGCCTCTGGAGCTGATCGAACGCTACTCGAACCGATGTATCGGGCTTCCCATGGTGCCCGGCGAACGCTCCCTCAATCTGGCTTCAGTTGTAGCGAGTGTGGTGTACGTCGGCGTTCATCAATTGCATGTAAGGAAAGAGATTGGTATAGGTCCGGAAAATCACTTGAGATGAATACGAACTTTATTCGAACATTGCGCAGATTTTGCATGAAAGCGAACAATCGCGCGTCCGCGGGCGTACGGAAGGGTGAACAAGTGACGAATTGCAATCTCTCCTCCTCTCTCCATCAGTGTGCCGCTCCGCTACCGGGGCGGTACACTGTTTTTGTGAAACGCATTCCTGAACGATCGACTCCAGTGCGTGCAGTGGGCCTCATTGTGGTCGCGGCGTTGCTGTGCGCTTCGGCCACGGGTTGCCGCAAGCCGCTGCTGACCAGCGACGAGGACCGAAGCCAGTTTCACCGGTACGACCGGGTGCGCGATCAGGATGATCCGTCGTTCCTGATGGACGAGTTTGGCAGGCGCCGACCGAACCTGCGCGGGCGCCTGATCACGCGCGATTGAAAAATTTTTCGGGCTACCGAGTTGTGCATCGTGGTCCCATATCTTGTGGATGCGCGCACTTCATGTTCATTTCATAGAGGTCTTGCCTGGCAACATGTGGTAGAATCAAGACCGGGAATCGTGGCAGACTCTGCGTTTTCTGCCGACGTAACGCAATTTATGCCGAAAAAAGAGAGTCGTGTTTATCAGCCTCGGGTGAATTTCAGTCGAAGAGAGCAGCAGCATGTCACGTTCCTCTCGCAGCAAGCAAAAATCTTCACGACGGACCAAGGTGGTCTGGGGTGCGCTCGCTGCGTCGATGTCTGCAGTGACGGGCCTGTTGTTTCTCCTTGGGCAAGGCAAGGCACCGTCGCTCGGGGGGCTGACACTGTCGCCGATGGTTGCGGTGGCCGGGGGATCTTCGGTCGAGTCAATCTTCCGTACCCGAACTGAGGTCGAGCCGCAGCGCTGGGACGCGATTGTGATTCATCACAGCGCTTCGCCGTTCGGCTCACCCAAGTCGATCGAGGAAGAGCACCGCAGGGGCAACCTGCTCGGGCTTGGCTATCACTTCGTGATTGGCAACGGATCGGGCATGGGCGAAGGCGATATTCATGTCGGGTATCGCTGGCTGGACCAGTTGGCCGGCGCGCACGCCATCGGCCCGGACGCCGAGATGTACAACCGTCGGGCAATCGGCATCTGTGTCGTTGGCGACGGCAACCGCCGCGCATTCCCCGATCTCCAGGTGCGCCGGCTTGCGCAGCTCGTCGCCGCACTCTCGCGCGAACTGAACATCCCGCCCGACCGCATCCTGCTCCAGAAAGACATCGCCGAGTCGTCGAGTCCGGGGCGGTACTTCCCTGAGACGGCGTTCAGGCAGTACCTTGAAGGCATGCGCTAAGTCCGGCCCCCGCCCTGTCTTGGCGCGAAGCGATCTGCCAAACTCCAATCCCCCGGCGCACGTCTGCAACCTTTTGTGCCTTGGCGCGCTAATATGGCGGCATCTGCGTCGTTGACTCTCGTAGCGTCGGGTCAATGTCGGGTGGTTGTGCGGCAATATCCTCGATGTGTCCGATTTGATTGGTGAGCGTTTGGATCACAGGAGTGGATCGAGACTCATGAGCGAAGGCCCGCAACCGAAGCAGAAAGGCGATCTCATCGAGGGCTACCGCGTCATGTCCGAAATCGGACGCGGTGCGGCATCGATCATTTACCTTGTCCAGGATGTCAAGAACAAGCAGGTCTGGGCTCTCAAGCACGTCGAGAAGTCCAACCCAAAGGACCAGCGTTTTCTCGATCAGGCCGAAGCCGAGTACAAGATCGCACAGGAGCTCGATCATCCGAGCGTCCGCGCCATCCCCAAACTCATCAAGAAGAAAGGCTCACTTCTTTCGGTCAAAGAGTTGTTCCTCATCATGGAACTGGTCGACGGGCAGAGCCTTGAAGTTCATCCGCCGAAGACTTTTGAAGAGGCAGTCAATATTTTCAAGCAGACCGCTCGGGGTCTGGCACACATGCACAGCCGCGGGTTTGTGCACGCGGACATGAAGCCGAACAACATTGTCGTTTCCGATCAGGGCGAAGCCAAGATCATCGATCTCGGGCAGTCCTGTCGTGCGGGAACGATCAAGGAACGGATCCAGGGAACCCCTGACTACATTGCTCCGGAGCAGGTGCATCGCCGCGAGATCACAGCCAAGACCGACATCTATAACCTTGGTGCGACGATGTACTGGACGCTGACGCGGCGTCACATCCCGACGGCGCTGGCCAAGGGCAACTCACTGGTCGGGTCGCTTGATGACAACCTGATCGAGAAGCCCAAGCCGGCCATCGAGATCAACTCGCGGATTCAACCCAAACTCAACGAACTGATCATGCAGTGCGTCGAGGTAAACCCCGAGAAGCGCCCGCCCGACATGCAGTATGTGGCCGACCGACTCGAACTCATCCTTGGCATCCTTCTGGCGAGCAACGACCGCAACTCGTCGGGTTCAGACATGCCATCCGTTTCGGAGGGCTGATCGATTTCCCGCTTCGCTTCGATCGACCTGCGGGACCCTCAGGCCGTCCGCCGGGCACTGCTCGACGGGGCGAGCGCGAATCGTGACGCCGCGTGCCGATGCCGATCCATCGACGTGATTTCCGCTCCGGGGCGTCTGATCGCGACTGGCGACCTGCACGACAATCCGCTGCATTTCATGCGTTTGATCGAGGCCTCAGGCATGAACTCCGAACGCCCACCCGCTCACCTGACACTTCACGAAATCATCCACCCCGATCAGCTCCTGGGCGAAGTTGACTTCAGCTATCGCGCCCTGACGCGCGTGGCTCAACTCAAGGCCGACTTCCCTGAACACGTCCATACTCTTCTGGCCAACCACGAACTGGCACAGATCGTCGGCTCCGGCATCGTGAAAAATGGCATACGCGTTGTCGAGGCTTTCAACGACGGCATCAGACACACCTTTGGCGACGACGCTGAAGACGTTATCGGAGCCATCAACGAGTTTGTCCGCTCGATGCCGCTCGCCTTGCGATGCCACACGGCGCGCGGCGACATTCTCTGCGCCCACAGCCTGCCCGGGACCGCCGTCATGGGCCGATTCGACGCAACCATTCTTGAACGCGATCTCACCCCCGACGACTACGAACCCCGCAAAGGTTCAGCCCACGTCATGGTCTGGGGCCGAAGCTACGACGCCGAGCAACTCGAAGATCTTGTCGAACGGTGGGGGATCACAATGTTCATCCTCGGGCACCAGTATGCGCCCAGCGGCATCGAATTGGTCCCCCCCAACGCGATCATTCTCAACAGCGACCACGATCGCGGGAAGTACCTCGATATCGACCTGTCGAACCCCCCGACGCCGGAACAGTGCCTCTGGCAAGCGCGTTCCCTGGCCTTGTCGCTGGATTGATTGCCCGCAGACCTCGGCCTGCCTCGTTCGCGTGGAGAGGCGTTACAACCGTCACAAACCGACCTCGCTGCGGCCCTCGAACCGGTTGACAGTGGGAACCCCCCTCCGCAGCGGTCGATGGTGAGATGTGGTGTTGTGCGCCCGGTTCATCATCGCTCTGCTCGCAGCCTTCGTGCTCGCTGCATCGACCGTGCGCGCTGAAATGACCGATCCTTTCTCCCAGGTTGGCCAGATGATTCAGGCCGGCGACCTTGCACGCGCCGACCGCACGCTGCGGCGACTTGCCGACGATGATCGGTATCGTCTTCGCGCTGCTCAGACGCTGCATCAACTGCATCAACGCCGGGATTTCGCGCTGCCGCCCGATGAGCGTGCCATCGAACGAGCGCTGGCTCGAGTCGGGACACGCATGCACCGTTACGAGAGCGCGAACTTTGTCGTTTTGTCCGATTGCGATGCAGCCTGGACGAGGTCGAAGATATCACTCCTAGAGCGCACGCGTCATCAGTACATGCGGTTTGTCGATCAGATCGGCATGCCGATCCTCCCGCCCGAGTTCAAGCTCCTGTGCGTGATGTTCAACGACCACGATCAATACTCGCAGTTCGCGTCCAACGAGGACAAAGTCAATGCCCCCTGGGCTGGCGGATACTTTGCTACGCAAGCCAACAGGGTCGTGCTGTTCGATGATCGCCAATCGCCAGCCATCCGACAGGCGCACGCACGACTTGACGCACACGCGACGCAGGTCGCCGAGACGCGCGAGCGGGCCAGGGCCGCGCAGGACTCTGGCTGGACCGCCATGGCGGACGCCCTAACCGAGGCCGCAGACCGACTCGAAGCCGATGTCGCCACCGGCCGTCTGCGCCTCGATGAGCACGCCGAGCGACTGGCCAGCGCCAAGACGATTCACGAAGCCGTCCACCTGCTGGCCTACAACACACGCCTCCAGAGTCTGGGCAAGGTCTACCCCTTCTGGGTTAGCGAAGGGTTGGCGACCGCGTTCGAGACGGCACAGCCCGAGCACGCCTTTGGCCCACGACACCAGTACCACGAGCGTGAAGACTCGTTCGACCGCCTCGTGCGCGAAGGCCGGGCCCTGCCCCTGCGACAGGTCGTTTCGGTACCGGCCGGGCTCGAAGGCGCGGATGAACTCGGCGACGCCATCTACAGCCAGAGTTACATCCTGTTCACACATCTGGCTCGCACATCACCCGATGCACTGCGCCGCTACTTCGAAGAACTCAATGGCGCCCCCAGTCGCCAGTTTGATCCGCAGTTTCACGTCGCACTCTTCGAGAAGCACTTCGGGCGGCTTGCCGCTCTCGAACGCACGCTCACCCGGGGCCGTGGCACGGCAGGCGTTGCATCTGGGCAGCCCTGATCCAACTTGCCAATCGCTGGCACCACTCGCCCGAGTTCATTTCTCGGCGTAGCCTCATGCCATCACTCGCTTTTCCCGGAGGTCTCGCCCATGCTGTCTCGCCCATCGCATGCCTTGCTGCTCATCGCCCTGCTCGCCGGTGCCGCATCCGCACAGGACGCCGCCGCCGAAGCTCCGACCGAAGCCAAGCAATCCCCATTCAGCGTCGCACTGACGCTCAGCGGTTCGCACGCGGGCAAAGCCGATTTCGATGACGCCACCGGCAGCCTCTCCATCACGCGACTCGGTGCTGCTCTGGGCGTCGGATACAAACTCTCAGACAAGGCTTCCCTTCAGATCGGCATGAGCGCCGAACACTCGCACTACGACTTTTCGACTTCAACCAATCTCATCGCGGGCACCAGCGAGCCTTTCGACGACATCCTCATCGCACGCTTCTCGGCCGGCATGGACTTCGCAATCGATGACTCACGCTCGTGGTTCGTCAACGGCTTCATCACCTCCTCAGGCGAAAGCGGAGCCGATTTCGACGACACGCTTACCGGTGGTGGCATGGTCGGATACGTTCACACCTTCAACAAGAAACTCACGCTCGGCGTCGGCGTCATCGGCTCCTCACGCCTCGAAGACGACTTTCTCGTCTTTCCCATCCCCATCATCCGCTGGCAGATTGCCGAGAAACTCGTCCTCGCGACCGGGCAGGGAGCATCGGTCAGCCTGACGTATCAGCCTTCGCAGACCTGGGCGGTCGGGGTCGAAGGCGGGTGGGAGCGCCGCGAGTTCCGCCTCGACAAGGATGGCCCGGTGCCGTCGGGCATCGCCCTGGACTCGCGCATCCCGCTCGGTGTCTTTGCGCGGTTCTCGCCCAACCAGAACTTCCTCATCGCAGGGCGTGTCGGCGCGCATGTTGGCTCGAACCTCGAGATCAGCAACGCCCAAGGCCGAAAGATCGTCGAAGACGATCTCGATCCGGCGATCTACTTCGGGCTCGATCTGACTGTGCGGTTCTGATCGCGCCTGCCGCCCCAAGGCCTCAGTCGTTCCTGCGCAGCAACGCCAGCAGGTGCAGCACGCGCAGGTACAGCCAGATCAGCGTCACCATCAGCCCGAACGCGCCGTACCACTCCATCCACTTGGGCGCGCCCGTCCGCACGCCGTCCTCGATCACCTTGAAATCGAGGATGAGTGTCAGCGCGGCCAGAACCACCACGCCACCCGAGATCAGGATCCCGAGTGGCCCCATTTGGTGCAGGAACGGAATCCCGGCTCCGAACATCCGCAGAATCCATGTGCTGAGCACCGCCAGAAGATACCCGACAATCATGATGGACATCACGCGGACGAACATCGGCGTCGCGCGGATGATGCGCAGCGAGTACGCCAGCAACATCGCGCCCGCGATACCGAAGGTCAGCAGCACAGCCTGAAATACGATCGAGTCGCCGATCTGAGCCACAGTGCTCGTGCTGCCCGTGCCGCTTGCCTGGCCGCTGGCCCAGGTCTGATACCACATTGAGATCCCGCCGAGTGCCGCGCCCATCAGAATCGCATACACCGGGCTGAGGAACTGTGCCGCACGCGGCTTGAAGCAGATCACTAGTGCGAGGATGAACCCCACGATGAACCCGCCCATGGTCACCATGCCCAGATGCTGTCCCGCCCATGTCACCGCTGCCAGGGCCGATGCTGCACACAACCCGAGCAGCACGCCCGTGGCGTTGATCGTGCCTTGCAACGTCATCACGCTGCGGTCCTTCACGCCCGATTCAAGATCAGACCACCGCGCGGGCTGTTGAAAGACTCCGAGTGCGGGATTGTTTGATTGAATCATGGTTTCTCCTGTGTGATGAATGCTATGAGATCGAGCGCGCCGACCAGGACAGGTCAGGCACCGTCGTGACCCTGCTCCCAGGTGTAGTTGGGAGATTCTTTCGTGATCTTGATATCGTGCGGATGATTCTCGACCCGCGTGGCAGCGGATACGCGACAGAACTTGGCTTCAGACCGCAACGCTTCAATCGTCGCGCACCCGCAATACCCCATCGCCGAACGAAGCCCCCCCACCAGTTGATACACAAACTCGGCGAGAGAACCGCGATACGGCACAAGCCCCTCGACCCCTTCGGGGACGAACTTCATTGCGGGCCTGCCCGAAGCGTCCAGCTTGTCCGACTGCCGATATCGGTCGGCTGAACCCTTCATCATCGCACCTTCCGAGCCCATCCCGCGATACGACTTGTAGCGACGCCCGCCCGAGATCACCATCTCGCCGGGGCTTTCATCAAGTCCCGCGAAGAGGCTTCCCAACATGACAGTGCTCGCGCCTGCACCGATTGCCTTGGAAATATCGCCACTGAGCCTGATTCCGCCGTCGGCAATCACGGGGACATCCGTCCCTGTTGCTTCCACCCCGCGCACCGCGTTCAGAATGGCTGTGATCTGAGGCACGCCAACGCCCGTCACGACGCGCGTCGTGCAGATTGACCCAGGACCGATGCCCACCTTGACCGCATCTGCGCCAGCGTCGATCAGATCAATCGCAGCCTCTGCCGTCGCAATATTGCCCGCGATGACATCGATCGCGTGCCGCGCTTTGACCTCACGAACCATCCGAAGCACATTCTCCGAATGGCCATGCGCCGTATCAACCACCAGCACATCGACCCCTGCAGCGATCAATGCATCGACACGCTCGTGCTGATCCGGTCCGACCGCAGCACCGCAGATCAATCGCCCGCGGGAATCCGTGCAAGCCTGCGGGAAGCGCGACTGCCTCTCGATGTCGCGCATCGTGATCAGCCCCGCCAGATGAAACTTGTCATCGACCAGCAGCAGCTTCTCGACCTTGTTGGCATTGAGAATCACTTCGGCCTGTTCGAGCGTCGTCTGCGGCGGAGCGGTGATGAGCCCTTGTGAAGTCATCACGTCGCCCACCCGCGTGGTTTCATCAACGCCGAACTTCAGATCTCGCCGTGTCAGAATGCCCACCACGCGCCCGCGCGTCCGGATATCGCGCGAGCCATCGGTCGTCACCGGAAAGCCCGAGACATGATGTTCGCGCATGAGCGTCTTGGCCCGCCCGATCGTGTCGTCGGGTCCGAGCGTGATCGGATCGCTGATCACTCCATTGGCCGATCGCTTGACCTTCGCGACCTCGCGCGCCTGCGCCTCGGCCGGCATGTTCTTGTGAATGATCCCGACGCCGCCCTCCTGCGCCAGCGCAATGGCCAGCGCGCTCTCCGTCACCGTATCCATCGGGGCCGACACCAGCGGAATCCGGATCTGCACGTTCCGCGTCAGTCGCGTTCGCACATCCGCATCGGCCGGCAGGATCGCGCTCCGCCGCGGCAGCAGCAGAACATCATCAAACGTGATGCCTTCCGCAGCAATCTTGCCAGCAGCGGGATCCGTCAGAAAGTCATCTTGCATTGCCGTCAGTGTACCCATGAGAGAGGGTTCGTCGCGCATGATCCCCTGTCAAGTGCTCGAAGTCCGCAATCTTCTTCGATCCGCCCAAAACCGCCTGTCCTACCCTGTCTCAGCACCCACCCTCCTCGCCATGACACGATTCAACAAGGTCCATCTCGCCACGCCCTCCCTCGACACCGAGTTCCTGCTAACCAATTGTCTGGGCGGGTTCGCCATGGGAACCACCCTCGGCACCCCGACCCGCCGCTATCACAGCCTCCTCGTCGCCGCCACACGCCCCCCGGTCGATCGCGTGGCCACTGTCAATCAAATCGCGGAGCGCCTCTCCATCACCGTTCCCCGCCCCGCAACCGAGCACTGGATCACACCATTGCACTTTCACGGCTCGCCCGCCCCGACCGCTGCCCCAGGCCTGGCATCCTTCACCCGCGATGCCAACTCATGCATCTGGCGCTACACCTTCCCGGGCGGCATCAGCCTCACCAAAACCCTCACGCTTGCTCCCGAGCGTTCCCTCGCCCGCGTTCATTACCGCCTGACCGCCTCAGCAGCCGCTGGTTTGCTCACCCTCCATCCGCTCGTCTGCCTGCGCGACTTTCACAGCCTCAACCTCGCCGACGCCTTCAAACTCAGCGCCAACGGCCGAAGCCTGATGATCTCCTCAGCCTCCTCCCATGTCCGCATCGAACACGACCCAGGTCTGTCGCGGCAACCCGCTCGCACCCTGTGGCGAAACGTCTTTTACCACCGCGAAGCCGGTCGAGGTCAGGACAGCATCGAACACACCCTCGTTCCCGCAACCTATTGCATCGAGTTCGACCCTGGGGCCGCTGCCGAAGGCTCGATCTGGATCGTTGCCGACAACGGACCGATCGAGCCAGTCCCTCGTCGCGAGCCGCCCGGCCTCGACGCCGCCATGCGCGGTATTGATCCGAGCGAAACACAAGCCCGTGCCGCCCTGACGCGCCTCACCGAATCTGCCGACGCCTTCATCGTCCGCCGAGGGCAAGGACCACACTTCGGCACAACCATTCTCGCAGGCTATCCGTGGTTTGCCGACTGGGGCCGCGACACGATGATCGCACTCCCAGGCCTCCTGATCGAAACCGGCCGCCATGCTCAGGCCGCCGCATGCCTTTCGACCTTTGCCCAACACATCCGTCGCGGTCTGGTCCCCAATCGCTTCGACGACTACACGGGCGATGCGCACTACAACACCGTCGATGCTTCACTCTGGTTCATCCACGCCGCCACCGAACTTGTCTGTCACGCGCCCGCCACTCCAGAGCGCCCCGCACTGCTCGAAGCCTGCCTCTCGATCATCAACGCCTACGCCAGCGGCACCGACTTCGGCATCCGCCTCGACACCGATGGCCTGATCACCGCAGGCTCCCCCGACTCCCAACTCACATGGATGGACGCGCAACGCGACGGCGTAACCTTCACCCCACGTCACGGTAAAGCCGTCGAAATCAACGCCCTTTGGCACCACGCACTCGTTCGACTCGCTCGCCTTATCCAAGGCCCCGACCAGCAACGCCTGCTCACGCTCGCCGAGTCCTGCCGCGCAGCCTTCGCAGCCTTCATCAACCCCGCTGGAGGCCTGTACGACAGGCTCGAACCGATGGGCGATGCCTACCGCCCAATCGCTGAAATCCGGCCCAATCAGATCTTCGCAGCAAGTCTCGAACACGCCCCGCTCGACTCCGACCAGCGCCGAGCTGTCGTCACAGTGGTGAACGAACACCTGCTCACACACTTCGGTCTGCGCACGCTCAGCCCCGCCGACGCCGCTTATCAGCCTCGATATACCGGCACACTGTTCGAGCGCGATCGCGCATACCACAACGGCACAGTCTGGCCTTGGCTCTTGGGTGCCTACACCGAAGCCGTTCTCCGCAGCGCAGCCAGTCCCGCACACCGCTCCGCCGCACGACAACACCTGCGATCCGTTCTCTGGCCTCTGATCGAACGCATGGATTCGGTCTGCATCGGGCACATCAGCGAGGTGTGCGGCGCTGAGCCGCCCTACCCGCCCGACGGGTGCCCCGCGCAGGCTTGGTCAACCGCCGAGCTTCTGCGAGCGTGGCGACTTGTCGTCGCGCCCGAGCCCGTCGCGCTCAGATCCTCGGCCCCGAGTTGAGCAGACGCTCCGCGTCATCAGGCGTCATCGACCCTTCCGCCACATACGCCGCGAGTTCACGCCGCGACTGCTCAACTTGCCGCCTCGCAAGCACCGACTTGACGAGCCCGCCGAGCGACACTAACGAAACGAACAACAGCCCGCCCACAATCGCGATCAGCGCGATGTGTTCACCCTCGATTCCCGCAAGTGTCCACATGTCCGATCTCCTCGGGTCAGTTTTTCTCAATCACCGCACATGTTCTTGGGCTCGGCAGTGAGCAGGCGCTCGGCATCGGCCGGTGTCAACGATCCTTCTGCCACATACGCGGCAATCTCGCGACGTGATTGCTCGATTGCGGACCGTTTCACCATCCCCTGCACCGTTGCCATGATGATCCAGACCACGAACACGGCTCCGCCAACCAGCGCGAAAGCAAGCCCGTTTACATCCCATACTGCAGCCAGTGTCAGCATCACACGCTCCTTTTGCTCAGTCCCGGTGCCTCGCCGCAAGAATGCGTTCGCCTTGCTCAGGCGTCATCGATCCTTCAGCGATATATGCTGCAACTTCGCGCCGCGTCCGCTCACGCGACATGCCCGTCACGATCTTCGACACCGCACTGATCAGTGTGCACGAAACAATCGTTCCGGCCACGAGTACCATGAACAAAGTCGATTCCTGCCTCACCATTGTCTCGATCAGGTCGCCCATCGTGTCCTCCTTCGGCTGTCAGCCTTCATTGGGATCCCCAACTCTCGGCTTTCACCCCCCCCCGCCGCATACGAGTATCGCATGACGCGCCCGCCCGATCAAGTCCCTTCCTCCCGGATCGACCACAACCTCGTCCGGGCGGTCCTCGCCGCATACGCCCAGGGCCTCTTTCCCATGGCCGACCCCGACTCGGGCGAAATCCATTGGTTCGACCCGCCCGCTCGTGGCATCATCCCGCTCGACGGTTTCCGAGTCCCGCGATCGCTTGCCCAGCGCGTCCGCAGCCGCCGCTTCACCATCACCGCAAACACCGCCTTCGACGCCGTGATCGAAGCGTGCAGCCAGCCTCGCACTGGTCCCGGCGGCGAGACCTGGATCGACCATCGCATTCGCAACGCATATTCCATGCTCCACCGCGCCGGGCATGCACACTCCGTCGAAGCCTGGCTCGCCACAGACCAAGGACCGATTCTCGTCGGGGGGCTCTATGGAGTCGCCCTCGGAGGGCTCTTCGCCGGCGAATCCATGTTCTCTCGCCCCGATCGCGGAGGTACCGACGCGAGCAAGGTCTGCCTTGTCCACCTCGTTGCTCACCTTCGACGCCGAGGCTTCACCCTCCTCGATACTCAGTTCACAAACCCCCATCTCGATCAGTTCGGATGCACGGAAATATCACGCGCTGAGTACCACACTCGCCTTCGTGCCGTCTTACGACAGCACCGCGACTGGCTGCCATTCAACAGCGACACTCCTCATCATCCTCAACGCTTGTAACTCGTCTCACCCCTCCCGTGCAGCCTATCGGCGCGCAAGAAAAAACCGACGCTTCACGCCGGTTCATGGTTCATGATTCGTGTTATTCAGCGACTCAGTTCTGTGCCGCGGCCTTGGCCCGGTACTCGCGCAGAGGCTGCGGACGCGGTGCGTCCGGGTTCAGCGGGTCCACGTGCACCTTGCGCCCGATGAACACCACCTTGCCTTCAGAAACGCTGAACAGCGTGTCGTCCTTGCCACGGCGAACATTGAACCCAGGCAGGAACTGCGTCCCGCACTGGCGGACGATGATCGCGCCTGGACGCACATCCTCACCCCCGTAGAGCTTGATCCCGCGATATTGCGGGTTGCTGGTGCGTCCGTTCTTGGTCGAGCCTTGGCCCTTCTTGTGTGCCATATTCAGTGCCTCATCGCGCCCGGTCAGGTGCGGAGAGAAGGTTAGCCCCTCCGTTGCCTCTCGTCCAGTTTCCTACCGCCACAACCCTTACCGCATCACCCACAGAGACCCGGTCAGAGTCAGAGGCTCCGGGCCGCGCGAGTGCAACGTCCCAGGCGTGTCATACGACAACATCAGCGTCTTGCGCAGCATCACCCGCTTGTTCCGCTTTGTCTCCGGGTCACGAACCACGAACGGCTTGTATTCGCCCGAAAGACCAGCCGCGAACACCTGAATCTCATCGGTCTCCAGATCATCTGCAGGCCACACAATCAGGCCGTCACGGGCGTTCTCAATCCCCTGGAGTATTTGCCCCAAAATGCTGATCTGATCTTCGAGGTACGGGCTGCGCAACTGGCCCAGCAGATACGCCGTAACCTCCGGCGGGACTTCGCGCCCAGCCCGCCGGATCGCACCCTCTGCAGTCACGAGGTCAAATGAAGGAGCGAAGATCAGATCCTGCCCCGAATAGTTCGTGACCCGATACGTCATGAAAAAATAGTGCCTCGCTGGCTGATTGGGCAACTCGACCCGCATCACCCGCAAGGGCCCAGGCTGGAAATCCAGTTCCCACCGCGTCGGAACCGGGTCCGGCTCTGGAGCCAAAGCCCCGACCATCGGGAGTTGCAGCGCCAGGACGCACACCAGAACCAGCGGCACCAGCCCCGCCCATCGACCCGAAAACCGCGTGCTCAACACTGAGAACTTCATCAATGTCCACCGATCTGCCAGTGAGGCTTGAAACTCGATACTCTGCCACCGGTCGGGCCGATCCCACGCCGCCCGCCGGGTGTCCCCTTGGGTTGATAGTCTAGTGACATGGCGCAGCACGTCAAACCCCACCGGACCAATCCTCGCGCGCCGAACTCGATTCGCTGATCCCGTCTTGCCGGTTCGAGCACAAACCCATCTCTTTGCCCATGCACCCCGCCTCCCGCATCCCTGCCCCCCTGGTCGAATCGGCAGCCGAACGCCTCGTGAGTGTTCCTGCGCGCGCTCGACGGGCAGCCGCTCGACAACTCATCGAGGCCGCCCCGGCACACGGGATAGACCTCTCCCTCCTGTGGGGGGTGGTCGACTGGACCGCGTCCCCGCCCCGCGTCGCTCAGGTCTGCCTCCTGGTCCCTACGTCAGGGCGCACAGCGATGGTGTATGTCTCCGGCCAGGACGACGCGCCGACCGCTGCCGACCCCGCGACTCAGCACCACAATCGGGTGGATGCCATCACAGCCGCGTTCGCCGAAGTGGACGAGCATCTGCCTGATCGAGTCCGGTTGTGCCAGACTCTTGTCTCACCGCGCGAGACGTGGACTTTGACAGCGTGCCTCGAAGCGGGGATGCAGGAAGTCGCTCAACTGGATTATCTGCGATTGAGGCTTGATTTGGTACACCACGAAGCGGTGGAAGGGGCGATGCCTTCGGGCGTGCGTGTGCGCCCGATCGGGGATCTGAAGATCCCGGCCGAGCGAGACACTCTCGCTCGCGCGCTCGAGCGCAGTTACATCGACACGCTCGACTGCCCCGCGCTCTGCGGCATGCGCGAGACTGGCGACGTGATTCAATCGCACCTTTCAACTGGGCAACACGACCCCGCGCTCTGGTGGGTGGTTGAACTGGATGATCAGCCAGAAGGCGCGCTCCTGCTGAGTCCATTTCCAGATCAGCGCCTTGTCGAGTTGGTGTACATCGGGTGGTCACCCGTGCTGCGCGGGCGCGGACTAGGCGGAATTCTGATGTCGCGTGCAATCGCATCGGCGCGCAGGACTGGTGCAGTCGAGATGACGTGTGCGGTGGATATGCGCAACGAGCCGGCGTTGCGTTTGTACGGCCGATTCGGTTTTGCGCCGATTGATCATCGTCACGCGCTGGTGCGCCCGACGTTGGAGATTACGCGGTGAAGATTGCGTAAATCCTCGGGCGATTGTGTGAAGAAGTCGTGTTGTCCACGCGGTTGTTCACAGGCTTTGGATGGCGATGCGCCAAGTCGTGGATAAGAGTTTTTTTTTGGGCGCAAGTTGTTGGTTTTCTAGGCTCTGGACGCGATGTGAATGAGTTTTCGGGAGATGTCCTCGTTGCACGAAGTGCCCGAGTGTACTACGCTGGTCCGGTCGTCGGCCAAGGAGATTTGGGCCGACATGAAGACCTGTTCATCGGATGCGTTGCGAAAGGGCAGCACGCTACAACAGCATGCTGAGGCGATCATGTGCGCACAAGGCACCACAACAGAACTTCACGCCCGCCAGCAGGCCTGCAGAGGTTTGGCGGGGAGATCGGCGGCATGGATGACGCCACGGATCTCGTGCGACGCCGAGCGGTCTCGGCTGTCGTCTCGTCCCACTCGGTGCGCCGCAAGCGTGGCGCACATCGACTCTCCGCCGGAAAGGAGAACAGGGTGGAATCAAGGTCATCCGCTGCAGTGCAAAGCCAACCCTACCAATCAACTGGCGCCGGGGAGCAATCTCCAGGTCGTCAGTCACCGTCCGAACTGGCACACCATCTTCGGGGGCTTTTCAGCCAGGAGGTGGGGCCTGAGCGCTTTGCACGGTTCTTCGATCAACAGACACTTGTTGCGGTGGTTGATGACGCGGTCGATGTGACCGTTCCCAACGATTTCACGCGCGATCTGCTGGAACGGCGATTCGGGTGTGACTTGCGCCGCGTGCTGCGCGATGAATCCGATCGGCGAGGGCGAGCACTGGCATTGCATTTTCGCGTCGATCGCAGCGCGTTCGGCGGAGGGGGATCAACACCTGCACCGACCGGCAGCGCACGGGCTGAGCCATTGCGGACGCGGTCGCGGAGCAACGGGCGGAGCGCTGATCGCCTGGAAGCGAGGCACCAGTTTGCGGGGTTTGTTGTGGGCGAGGCCAACAAGGTTGCCTACGCAGCCGCGCGGCGTCTGGCGGAAGAGACAGCGATCAGCGCGTGCAGCCCGTTGTTCATACATGGTGCGTGCGGCCTCGGGAAGACGCACTTGCTTCAGAGCGTTGTCAATCGATTCAGGGAAGTTCACCCTCGGGGTCGGGTGCTCTATACCACCGCGGAGTCCTTCACGAACGAATTTGTCATGGCCATTCAGTCGGGGTCGATGAACGCGTTTCGTCGGTTGTATCGAAACGTGGACCTTCTGTGCATCGACGACCTGCATTTCGTTGCAGGAAAGGAAGCGACTCAGGCTGAACTGCTCCACACGCTCGATGCGATCGGGGTGGGGCGTGCGCGCATAGCGATGGCGTCGGACGCCCATCCGCGCGCCATTCGCAAGTTCAGCGACGCGCTGGTTTCCCGTCTGGTGTCGGGCGCGGTGGTGAGGCTTGATGCGCCCGATCTGGACCTTCGGACGCGCATTGTGGCCCACATTGCCGAGCGGCGGGGGCTGCATCTGGCCGATGGCGCTGCACGACTGATTGCAGAGCACGGGCACGGGGCGGAAGGGGTTTCGGTGCGTGATGTCGAGGGCGTGTTGACACAGGTCGAAGCGGTCTGGCGGTTGCTGCCCGATCTGGCTTCCAGCGACGGCGGTATCGGGGCAGCGATCGTGCAGAATGCGATGGACATGCGTCGGCAGGGTGGAGGGCGAAGCGTGGGGCGGCGCACAAGACCAATCCCGGTTGAGACGATCATCAGCATCGTGTGTCGGGATCTGGATGTGGAGATGAGTGATTTTCTCGGGAGTGGGCGTCATCGGCGTGTGGTGCTTGCTCGGGCGCTGGTCGTGTATGCGGCCCGCGACCTGACCACCCGGAGTTATCCCGAGATTGCCTCTGCCATGCGCCGCCCGAACCACTCTTCGGTGGTCAGCGCGTTCACACGCCTGAACAAGCAGATCGCAGACAAGCAAATTGTGCGCTGCACCGGCAAGTACGATGGACTGACGATGGGGGATCTGGCTGACCGATTGATCGAGCATGTCCGTCGCGAAGCGTCGGCATCGCCCGCGCAAGGGTGATTCCGCTACGATCGGATGGGACTCGAGGCGCAGAAGATGCCGGACCACACGATGATTCCGCTGAGCAAGCCCGATCTGTCGCAGCGCGAGGAAGATCTGGTCATCGAGGCGATGCGATCGGGAAGGCTTTCGATCGGTCCCATGGTCGAGCGATTTGAGCATCTGGTGGCCGAGCGTGTGGGGTGTGGACACGGCGTTGCGGTCAACAGCGGGACATCGGGGCTGCATCTGGCGTTGCTTGCGCTCGGGATCGGACCTGGGGATGAAGTCATTACGACGCCGTTCTCGTTCGTGGCGTCTGCAAACTGCATTCTCTTTGTTGGCGCCAAGCCCGTGTTTGTGGATATTGATCCGCGGTCGCTGAACATGGATCCGCAGGCGCTCGAAGCGGCAATCACGCCGCGCACCAAGGCAGTGCTGGCGGTCGAGACGTTTGGTAATCCGGCGCACATGGATACATATGCGCGGATCTGTGCGCGGCACGAGATCCACTTGATCGAGGATTGCTGCGAGGCTCTTGGAGTGAAGCATCGGGGGCGTGCAGCGGGGACCTTCGGGCGGGTCGGAGTCTTTGGGTTTTATCCGAACAAGCAGATCACGACGGGCGAGGGCGGGATGATCGTGACGGATGACGCGAGGCTTGCGGATTGCTGCCGAAGTTTGCGCAATCAGGGGAGGCCGGTGTCGCAAATCGCGGGGCAGGCTGCCGGTTCGTGGCTGGCGCATGAACGGATGGGGTTCAACTTCCGGCTCAGCGACATCAATGCGGCGGTTGGCGTGGGACAGATGGAGCGGTTCGATTCGATTGTGTCGGCGCGGCGGAATGTGGCGACGATGTACATGCAGAGGCTGATGGGGGCATCGCAGGTGGTGCTGCCGACGGTCGAGCCAGAGACGGAGCAGAGTTGGTTTGTGTTCGTAATCCGGCTTGTGACGGGGTATACGGATGTCGAGCGGGATCGGATCATTCAGGGGCTTCGGAACCATGATGTGGGTGCGGCTCCCTATTTTCCGTGCATCCATCTGCAGCCGTTCTATCGGGAGAAGTTTGGCTTCAAGCCAGGGCAGTTTCCGATTGCGGAATCGGTGAGTCAGCGGACGATTGCGATTCCGTTTTATGGGGGCCTGACGCGGCGTGAGGTGGATCTGGTGGCGCAGACGCTGGAGGTGATGATCGCGCGTGAGCAGCTGTCGCGGGCTTGAATGGGCGATTTTGGGTGCTAGACTTGCGACCACGCCTTTTGGGAGGCCGATCATGCCGAATGTGTGTCATTTCACCGGGAAGAAAACCGGATTTGGAAAAAACAGGACGTATCGCGGGCAGAAACTGAGCAAGGGTGGCTTCGGCCTCAAGCCGACGGGCATCACTCGGCGTCAGTTCAAGCCGAACCTTCAGATCGTTCGTGCGGAACTGACCGACGAGAAGGGTGTGACGCGGGTCAAGAAGATCCGTGCTTCAACCAAGGCGATTCGGTCGGGGCTGGTGGTCAAGGCCCTGCGTCGCAAGTATGGATATACCGCTCAGCAGAAGGCTGCGGCGGGGCACTGAGCGAGCGGCTGGAACAAGCAGGAATGAGACGGGCGGCTTTTGCTGCCCGTTTTTTCTTGTGACTGCAAGATCAGCGTGCTGCGGGGAGTTGTTTAGATTAGACTCTGGTGTAGCGTTGAGCGTTCGGAACTGGATGCTCGGGCCAAGGAGGTTCGCATCGATGCTCTGTGGCGAATGCGGCGAGCGTGAAGCGACAATCCATGAGTTAGTGATTATCGCGGGGAAGGCGATTGAGAAGCACCTGTGCGAAGAATGCGCAGCGGCGGCAGGACTTGGCGCGGGCTCGCATGTGCCTCTGGAGCAGTTGGTTTCGAGTTTTGTGAAAAATCCTGCTGGCGTGATGGAGACGGCAAGCGAACTGGCGTGTCCGTATTGCACGTTGAGCTACGCTCGGTTCAAGCAGACGGGATTGCTTGGATGTGCGGGATGCTACAAGGCATTTGAGGAGAAGATCGGGCCTCTGATCGAGCGGGCGCATGGTGGCGCGACGCACCATGTGGGCAAGATTCCGCGTGGAGCGATGGCGCGTAGTCGCGAGGGCGGGATGGAACGGCTTGAATCGCTGCTGGGGAGTATGGAAGAGCGAGTGCGGCGGATGAATGAGTTGCGCAAGCAGCTTGCGGACGCAGTGCAGGCAGAGCAGTATGAACGGGCGGCGTCGCTTCGGGATGAGATTCGCAAGTTGAGCGAGATGGAATCCCCGCCCGCGAGTCTGGGGGAGTGAGGCGTGATGGTTGGATCGATGGGGTCTGAGGGGAACTCACGTCCGGTGTATGGGTCGCCGACGGAGTGGCTGCGCGGCGACGGCCCGGGATGCGACGTGGTGTTTTCGTCGCGGGTGAGGCTGGCGCGGAACCTGGCTGCGCATCGTTTTGTGCCTCAGGCCGATCGGGTGCAGCGAGGTCAGACGCTCGATATCTGTCGGCGTGCGATCGAGCACGTCGGGCCTCTGATGTGGGTCGATGTGCATCGGGCGGGCGAGGTTGAGCGACAGTTGCTCGTCGAGCGGCAGTTGATGAGTCGGCAGCACGCACGAGGCAAACTTGCAGGCGGGATCGGGGGCCTGGACGAGCCGCGCGGGTTGGCGGCTTCGCTGCCCGATGAGCAACTCTCGATCATGGTCAATGAAGAGGATCACCTGCGGATTCAGGTCATGCGGTCGGGGCTGGCGCTGGCGAGCGCTCTGGCTGCGGTTGATGTGATCGATGACCGCCTTGAACGCACGCTTGAGTATGCGTTCAGTCCTCGATTCGGGTATCTGACGGCGTGTCCGACGAATGTGGGCACTGGCATTCGGTTCAGTGTAATGTTGCACCTGCCGGGGCTCAAGATGCTTGGCGAGATCGACAAGGTCAAGCGTGCGGCTGAGGACATGTCTCTGGCGGTGCGCGGGTTTTATGGCGAGGGGACCGAGGCGGTAGGCGATTTGTATCAGATCTCGAATCAGACAACGCTGGGCAAGACCGAACAGGTGCTGTTGCAGGAGATGGAGTCGGAGATTGTGCCCAAGGTGATTGATTACGAGCGGCATGCACGACGCGTGCTCGTTGAGAAGCGGCGTGCGACGACGATCGACCGGGTATATCGCTCGCTGGGGATCCTCAAGTATGCGCGTCTGATCGCGACGGACGAGGCGATGGAACATCTGAGCCTGGTGCGCATGGGGGTGGTGCTGGGGCTGCTTCAGGGGGTTGACGTGCGGGCGGTGAACATGTTGTTTTTGATGGTGCAGCAGGCGCACCTTCAACAGCACAGCGGGCGGGAATTGACGCAACATGAACGACGGACAGCGCGGGCGAATCTGTTGCGCGAGCGTGTGGTGGCGATCGGGTGAGCGACGATGGACCCTTGGGCTGAGAGTGCTGGACAGGGCAAGTTCGTCTGGCCTCCGAAACAAGCGACGGAGGTGGTGGTCGAGGAGCCGCGTGGCGAAGCGCGGTGGGGGCTGGGTGATGCGATCGAGACTGAGTTGCTGGGGCGCGTCGGATTGACGCTGGGGGTGAGGGCGCGGGTCGAAGGGTGGATGCGCGATGCTCGTTCGGCGTACTGCCCGCGGTGTGCCGGTTCGGTGGGGCCGTATGAGGCCGATGGGGAGGGGTGCGGTTCGTGCCGAAGCCAGAGGCTGCCTTGGGAGCGGGCGATCCGGCTTGGGACGTTTGAGGGGGTGCTGCGCGACTCAGTGCTGGACTTGAAGTTCCGGCGATGGCGGCAGGCGGGACAGGAACTGGGTCGGGAGTTGGGAAGGGCCATTGTGGAGGAACTGGAGCGGGCGCAGGTGTTGGCAGCGGAGACGGTGCTGGTTCCGGTGCCGACACACTGGAGGCGTCGGGTGTCGCGTGGGGTGGATCACACGTTGGTTGTGGCCCGGGCAGCGGGGAAGGAGGCGGGGGTGATGGTTCGGCGTGAGTTAAGCCGTCGATATGGGCCGAGCCAAGTGGAGGTGGGGGCGAGCCAGAGGCGGGCGAATGTTGCGGGGGTGTTTCGTGGGCGCTCGCGAGTGGGAGGGGGGAGGACCCCGGAGCGAGAGTTGACGATCGTGGTGGATGATGTGCGGACGACGGGGGCAACGCTGCGGGCCGCGTGCCGAGCGCTGCGGGAAGCGGGGAATGCGGGTCGGATTTGGGTGGCATCGGCCGGGGTGACGCGGATGCGGGGGCGTCGGGAGAGGGATGTGGAGGGGTTGGGGTCGGTTCCGATTGGATTGGGGGGAGAAAATCGTATGAATGGGACGGAAGGGGATTGACTGGAATGGATGACGCGCTACACTATCCCCCGCCACTCGTCGCGGCTTGGATCGTGACGGGTTGGGGTTTGAATCGGTCTTGAGGGGTTCGTTCTGGCGTGATGCTTTGGACTGAACCGCGCTCTTTGGCAAGTGAACAGTTGGGTCCGCCGCGAGAATGTGCGGCGTCGAGACGGTCCACGACCGTGCCTCAGCCGGAGGCAATCGACGTCGAAACAAACGGCCACTCGGAGTCACAGCTCCGGGTGTCTGGCATTCTCGTGTGGATCAGCCCTGACCGATCTTCGGATCGGTCAAGAGATCATTTGAGTGCTAGAGAAAAGCAAGGCGCGAAAGCGCCATGTCCGAGGGGTAGTTCCTTCGGACAGACCGGCCCCGCAACGCCCCACAGAGATGTGGGCACGTGTGGGGTAGCCGGATCAACATCATTGATATGAGCCGGGCGCAAGTCCGGATCGATGAACATCAATTGAAGAGTTTGATTCTGGCTCAGAGTGAACGCTGGCGGCATGGCTAAAACATGCAAGTCGAACGAATCCTTCGGGATGAGTGGCGAAAGGGCGAGTAATGCGATCGAACGTACCTCGAGGCTGGGGATAGCTGTGGGAAACTGCAGGTAATACCCAATGTGCTCTTTGGAGGAAAGGTTTACCACCTTGAGAGCGGCGATCGTCCTATCAGGTAGTTGGCGGGGTAAAGGCCCACCAAGCCGAAGACGGGTAGCGGGTGTGAGAGCACGACCCGCCGCATCGGGACTGAGACACTGCCCGGACTCCTACGGGAGGCTGCAGTAACGAATCTTCCGCAATGGGCGAAAGCCTGACGGAGCAATGCCGCGTGCAGGATGAAGCATCTTCGATGTGTAAACTGCTGTCAGGGTCTAGGAACAATGACCAGACTCAGAGGAAGGGCCGGCTAATTCCGTGCCAGCAGCCGCGGTAATACGGAAGGCCCGAGCGTTACTCGGAATCACTGGGCTTAAAGGGTGCGCAGGCGGATTGGCAGGCATCTCGTGAAAGCCCCCGGCTCAACCGGGGAATTGCGGGGTGAACCGCCAGTCTTGAGGCATGTAGGGGTCAGTGGAACCATGGGTGGAGCGGTGAAATGCGTAGATATCCATGGGAACGCCAATGGCGAAGGCAACTGACTGGGCATGTCCTGACGCTCAGGCACGAAAGCGTGGGGAGCAAACGGGATTAGATACCCCGGTAGTCCACGCCGTAAACGATGTGCACTAGGTCGGGGGGACTCTCACGTCCTCTCGGCCGCAGGAAAACCATTAAGTGCACCGCCTGGGGAGTACGGTCGCAAGGCTAAAACTCAAAGAAATTGACGGGGGCTCACACAAGCGGTGGAGCATGTTGCTTAATTCGAGGCAACGCGAAGAACCTTACCTGGGCTTGACATGCATGGATTAACCTTTCGAAAGATTGGCCACACCCTTTGGGTGGAACATGCACAGGTGCTGCATGGCTGTCGTCAGCTCGTGCTGTGAAGTGTCGGGTTAAGTCCCTTAACGAGCGCAACCCCTATCGTTAGTTGCTAACGCGTCATGGCGAGTACTCTAGCGAGACTGCCGGTGTCAAACCGGAGGAAGGTGGGGATGACGTCAAGTCCTCATGGCCCTTACGTCCAGGGATGCAAACGTGCTACAATGGTGTGGACAGAGCGATGCAATGCCGCGAGGTGGAGCAAATCGCAAAAACCACACCCCAGTTCGGATTGCAGGCTGCAACTCGCCTGCATGAAGTCGGAATCGCTAGTAATCGGAGATCAGCTACGCTCCGGTGAATATGTTCCTGAGCCTTGTACACACCGCCCGTCACGTCATGGGAGCCGGGAGCGCCCGAAGTCACGCCGTTTCAGGCGTGCCTACGGCGAGATCGGTGACTGGGACGAAGTCGTAACAAGGTAGCCGTAGGAGAACCTGCGGCTGGATCACCTCCTTTCTAAGGGATTTCCTTAGACCTGGCCGAACGCCAACCAAGATATGAAGGCGTCGCAGAGCAATCTGCACCAGGATCTGTGAGCACACTCTCGCCCGCCATCAACGCTGACTTGTCTTTGACAATCAGCCGGCGGATAGTCGCGTGGCAACGCGTGACGAAGACGGACCCAACTGTTCACTGGCCACTGAGCCATTGCGCGCTCTACGCCAACGCTCGGCTTCTCGCCGGGCGTTGTTCTTTTTTGTGCACTTCATGGAAGCGAACGCTCCCGGTATACTCCTCGCATGCTTGTCGTCGGCGTGGCCATGGTCCTCCTGGCGGTCGGACTGCTCGTGTTGGGGGTTCGCGGGCGGGTGATCGCGCGGGGCGAGTTCTGCCGCAAGTGCCGCTTCGATCTGGCGGGTACGCCGACGGGCGCAGGCCGCACCTGCCCCGAGTGCGGCCAGCCCATCGAGGACTCGGGTTCGACGCGGCCGGTGCTGCGCCGCATGAGTCGCGGCGGTGTGGTCGCGGCAACGGTGGTGCTGCTGCTGGGGTCGCTGCTGGTGGCTTCGGCGCTGGGCGTGCGCAATGTGCTTCTGCTGGCGCTGCTGCCTGATGGAACAGTGGTGATGCTGGCCGAGCGCGACGTGGACGAGGCGATCGGAGAGTTGGCGGTGCGGAGTCTGCGTTCGACACCGATGTCGGCTGAACTCTGGAAGCGGGCGATTGATCTGGCACTGGCGCATCAGGCCGATGCGAACATCGCGTGGGATCCGCGTCTGGGCGACGTGCTGGCGGCGGCGGTGCAGGGGCGTCATATGGATGAGGAGCAGTTGCGGGCGTATTTCGAGCAGGGGATGGGCGACACGGTGGTAATTCGATCTCGCGTCAGTGCGCGCGATGTCGATGTGCCATATCTGGTTTTACACTCGCTTGAGCGGATGAGTGTGCAGTTGAGTTCGCAGCATCTTTCGGCCTTGGGGGTGCAGGCCAATCGGCATCGGTTTTCGAGCGGCGTGGTGGGGCAGGAGGCGGCGGCGGTGCGGGGCGGCGGTTCGACGTCGGGTTTGTGGCTGCCGGTGGGCGGTTCAACGGCGTCGGGGAGCGTGGGCAGTGCGATCCGGGTGACGTCGGACGCATGGGCGGGCGGGGATGAGGTGAGGCTGTATGTCGAGTATGACATCACGATTGAGCGGCCGGGGGGCGGGGCGCTGGTGTCGCTGGGCACGCGGCGGCACGAGCAGGTGGTGCGGCTGCTGCCGCCGGGAACGCCGGTGGTTGAGTTGTTCGAGGATGCGTCGCTTGCGCGTGCGGTGCGGGCAGCAGCGGGGATGAGTCATCTCGAGGTGGTGCCGATTGATCTTGAGGATCTGCCGCGCTACGGGGTTGAGGTGGTCAGATTTTGGCAGCGTTTTGAGGGGGTGCCAGCATCGATCGCGGGTCGGTTGTTCGTGCGGCACGATGGCGTGGAGACGCCAATCGTGCATTTTTCGTCGGAGGGTGGCAAGCAGGGCGGGCACATCTATGGCCAGCACTGGTCGGTGAATCAAGATGGCGCGGCTGAGGCGGCGGCACTGGCGGCGCAGTGGGCTGAGGCGGGCCGAGTGGATGTGATCTTCAGGCCCGACCCGCTCGTGGGCGAGAGTCATGCGAGGCTCGAGCGGGTGCTGGATGTGACGCTGGTGTTTGAGGGGGTGGAGGTGGTGCGTGTCGATCAGCCGTCGAGCAGTTCGCCGATGAACTATCGGCCCGCGCGGGTCGATGAGTGAGGGGGGGATTGCGCGCCGATGGCGGTGTGTGCGCACGGATGCTCGTACCGCGCGCCCGTCAATCGCCCGTCAGTGTGTCCGCTCCCATGCTGCGTGCACTTCTGGCCGGATCACGCGGGTCCAGACTTCGTAGCCTTTCGCGTTGAGGTGCAGCCCGTCGTCCAGAAAGACCGTCGGGTCTGGCCCGCCCGGCCCATCTGGCCCAACTGGCCCCAGCACCGGCGTCGCGATGTCGAGGTAGGTCGCGCGCGGAGTCTTGGCGCAGTACGCGGCGACCACAGCATTGGCGCGGGCCATGGCGTCCCAGTTGGGCCAGCGCGCGAGGCTCGGCTTGATCGCGATGTAGAGCACCTCGACCGACGGCCACAGCGCCCGCGCCCGCTGCTCGAAGGCGACAAAGCCGCTGGCGGCCGACTGGGCATCGGTGTTGTCGGTCCCGAGGTCGTTGTCGCCGCAGTAGTACACGATCACGCTGGGCGCGTAGGGCGTGACGATGCGATCGAACACAGCGAGCACCTCGCCGGTCTTTGCGCCCCCGAAGCCCCGATTGAGCACCGGCATGGGGGCCATATCTTCGGCCAGCGTGGTCCACATGCGGATGCTCGACGAGCCGATGAAGAGCACCTGTCCGGCTGCGGGCGGGTGGGCCGCGTCGGCGGCCTCGAAGGCGCGGATCTCGGCTTCGTACCAGGGGGCGGCAGGTGTGGCAGCGGGTACGGCAGGGTCAGCGGGGGCGGTGGAAGCAGCGGGGGCCGATTGGGCGGTGGGGGCGGGCTCGGGGCTCTGGCCCGAGCGGCAGCCGGGCCCCATGATCAGAACAAGAACGAGAACAAGCTCAGGCACAGGCACACGCGCGAACGCGAGCCTGAGCGGGGTGCGTTTGAAGGTGGGCATGGCCGGAGTGTATCGACGCGCGGCCGGTGCGCGACGCGGGCCGTGCCAGCGCGATCACGCCCATGCCGAGTTGTGGGCGTGCCAGCCGCCGGACCGTAGCGGGGATGTGCGGCTGGACTTCTTTGATATCCAGTTGTACTTGCAGTGGTACGCCAGCGGCGATGCGCGGGCGGACTTCAACGCCGACGGGCTGCTGGACTTCTTCGATGTGCAACTGTTCCTGTCGGTGTTCGCGGCCGGATGCCCGTGAGGCCCGCGGGCCGACTCCCGTGGAATGGGAATGCCAGCGCAGGCGTCATGCTCCCGGTGGGCTTTGGGGCCATCCAGTGCGCTCACGCCCATGCCGAGCCATGGGCGTGCCACCCGCCGCAGCGATGTGGAGCATGAGAATGGGCAGAGCGGATAGGGATGTGGTTGCCGATGGTGCATGCATTGCTGTGTCCTTTCTCAATGGAGGAAAGCCGAATATACCACGCGGGGCGTTGATCGTGGCGGGCGCGCGGCCTATCTTGTCTCGATCATGAGGCGCCAGTCGTAGATGTCGCGTGTTTTGCGTGCCAGCGGCCACAAGCGATCAGGGCGCCAGACGGAAGCGCTTGCGGATGCGGCGTGTATCCATCCGCTGCTCAGCGGCTGGACCGATGATGAACTGGCGGTGCTCACCCCGCAGCAGCGCTCCACCACTCCTCCTGCATCGCGGGTCATCGGTCCGGTCTTTCCAGAAGCGCCCTCGCGTCGGCCCTTGGCGCGCGATGAGCAGGCCGACCCTTATCACGTCTATATCGGTGACGACGGCGGCGTCGAGGTGAGCGTCGATGCTTCGCTTCCCGCGCCCGTCATCCGGGATGATGGATCATTCGCGGGGCTGCGTCCGATCGTCGAGCTCGATCCCGTCGAGGCTCCGGCGGGACGCAGCGTCGTGTACTACTTCGAGGTCGATACGGTCGAGTCATTCGATTCGCCCAACTTCTGGCGGGCGCCGCAGCTTCTGCCCTACAAGGCCGAGCGGGACATCACCGGCCGCGCCGGCGTCCGCTACAGCGTTCTGCGCAGCGGGCATCACCGGCCTCATGCGGGACCGAGACTCGAGTTCCCCTTTCGCGTCAGCGCGATGCGGCTGCCCGATGACTGGCACGCGCTGGATCGAGCCGAGCTCGAACGGCACGCGATCGGGCTCGGCCTGGGTCTGGGCCGCGACGCGCTCATTCGCGAAGTCTTCGACTGGGTCCGGCACACGATCGTCTGGAGCGCGCAGACGCAGGTGCGTTCGACGCTCGACGTGTTCTGCACGGGCGTCGGGGCCTGCGGCCAGGCCAACGCGCTGTGCGCGCTGCTGCTCGAACTCAACGGGATCCGCACCCGCGGCGTGTCCGGCTTTGATCCGCTCATCCGCGCCCGGACCGAGGGGCGGGGGGGCGGTCACTCAGCCGCGGAGTATTTCGATGATGAACGCCGAAGCTGGAACTACATCGATCCGTATTTAGATCTGCTCGTGCCCGGCGTCAGCGCGGCCGACTTTTCCCGCTGCCCGATCGGCGACCACCCGCTCGGGGCGTTTGGCAATTTACGGTCGCTGCGGCGGCAGTTCATGTACCGCCGCTACTTCGATCGCCTCGGCCGCATGATTCCCGCGAGCATGCTTCAGGTCCAGAGCGGCGAGGCCGGCTGGGGCACGCAGTGGCCGCTGGTCAGACCGCAGGCCTGTGCGCCCGCCGACGTGCTGGCGGAGCGCAGAACCGTCTTCGTCCGTGCGCGGTACCTGCTCACGGAGGGGCGCAGCGTGCAGCATCGGAGCGAAAGACCGAGCGGGGTGTGCGGCTCAGTGGTCGCCTCGCCCTGGGCCGTGCGGTCGTGGACGGTCCAGCCGCGCGCCCTGCTTGGGGTGTGAGCATCGCCGGTCGCCTGTTCGCACTCCGCCTTGCTGCGCAAAGCCGAGGCAAGGACACCCGGCCGAGAGTGCATCCGTCATGGCGATGACACCAAGCACCCGGCATCCGTCATGGCCATGCAAAGCCATGGCCATGGCACCCAGCTTGGCACCGAGATCGCAGAGCCGATCTCGGTGGCACGAAAGGCCGTCAGAGCAACCGCAGCGCCCGCAGGTCGGCGATCGGCTCTTCGAACGAGCAACTGCCGAAACTCAGCGCGAAGGTATCGCGCGCCAGCGCCAGTTCATCGAGGCTCAGCGCGTGGCCGCGCCAGCCGATGTCTGATTCACGAAAAGCAAAAGCCGCCGGGTCGGTCTCGGCCAGCAGCGCCTCGGCCTCGGCCTGGTCGATCGCGCGGCAGTGAATCAGCGCCGACGCCAGAAACACATTCACAAAGCCGTGCATCACCGCGCGCGGCGGGTGCGGCTCGTACGTCAGGTTCTGCTCGGCGCGAAACGGATGGTGCAGGCCCGCAGTCGCCTTGAACGGCACCTCGGCCACCGCGCAGGCGACCAGAAACGCCGCGACGCGCGACGCGGGCGGGATGGCGTCGGCCGTGATGCCGCCGCAGCGGATCTTGGCCGCGGCGTCGCTGCCAGCCAGCGCCGCCAGAAACCCGCGCGGATCATCAACCGGCGGCAGCTCGAAGAACGGGAGAATGTCGTCGGGGATGATGTCCAGCGCGGTGTCGATGTCGTCGGGCGTGTCGATCCTGAGTTCAAGGGCGTCAACGGCCGCCAGACCGTGGTCCTCGCGGGCGTGATGGTCGTTGAAGTGATCGATGGCGTCGATGGCCAGATCCAGCGGCGTGTCGATGATGACGCTGATGCGCCAGGGCGCGAGGTCGCCCGCCATCTCGCGGTAGCCGCTGGTGGCAAACGTGCCGGGCATGAGCAGTGCGCCATGCTTCGAGAGATCGCCGATCGCGCTGACAGGGCAGATGAAGCGGCCCAGCGCGAACGCCTCGGGGCCCATGGTGTAGCGCGCGTAGTGTTCGAGCGCGGGTTCGAGCGCCAGAGCCGCGGGCGGGAAAAGCCCGGCGTAGTCGATCAGGCCTTCGAGCAGCGTGCGCAGAGTCTGATGCATCAGCGTGGCTCCGATCAGTCGGTGGAGGTGAACGGGTCGGTCGGGGCGCGCTGGCCGCGGCGCAGCAGCGGCTCCCACGCGATCATGCTCTGGCGCGGCTTGCGCGCCGGGTTGAGGAAGTCGCGCGTGCAGCGCTCGAAGAGCGCATGGCGGCGGGCGTTGACGATGCCGCCGTCACAGTGGCCAAACGGCACGACAAAGCGCCATTTGCGCCCGACATCGGAGCCTAGCGCGTTGAAGACCGCAGCCGCCGCCGGAGCCGGCGCGACATCATCGCGTTCGGCCAGCAAGCAGAGCACGCGGCAGCGCACGTTCGCGGCATGGATCACCGGGTCGGCCAGACGCAGACGTTCGAGGAGCATCTCGCGCCGGGGTTCATGCGTGCGCAACAGCGCTTCGATCTCGGCCCCGGTGCCGCGCGTCGGGGCGGGATGCATCTGCCGCCAGCTCCAGTCGGCCAGCGTGGGCAGGGCGACCACGAGGCGCTCGACGATCGACTCATGCGGCAGTTGGCCCATGAGTTTGGCCGTGGCGATGATCGCCAGCGTCGCGCCCAGACAGTGGCCCTTGAGAAACAACTCGGCGTGGGGCTCGCCATGCTCGATCAGATAATTGCGCATTGCCCGGCAGGCATCGACCACATCGGCCGCCGCATGAGGGAGCACCCACGAGCCGGCACCCGCGAGGCCCTCATCAGGATCATCGAGCCCGCAGGTGATCCAGCCCGAAGCGCCGCGGCCGCCGGCGGGCGGAATACTCGGCGTGTCGAGGCGCGAGCCTGCAAACCCGCGCACCCGCACGAGCAACACGGCGAGCCCCTCGGTGACCAGATCCACCTCATCGCGTGCCTGTTCGGTGAGCGAAGGGACGTCCTCGTAGCCGTGCAGGATGACGACCCCGCCGCGCGGCGGCTGCTGGGGCAGCACGAGCCGGCAGCCGATGCGCACGTGTCGATCGCTCTCGAACTCGTGCGTAGCGCCAAGGTCGCTGGGGTCCGGGGCGGTGCGCTCGCGCAGCACGGGCCTCGATGCGATGACCGCTTTCCACCACTGGTTCCAGAAGGGTTTGTGCAGCATCGCGCGCGTCGGATCGCCGACGCGTGCCAGCGCTTCTTCAGCGCCCATGCCGTAGTCGTCCGGTTCGATCACGTGCCAGGCTCCGCGGCGCTGGCTTCCTTGCGATCCATGACTTCTTTGGCGTACGCCAGCGCGAAGTTCTCCATGCTGAATGAGGCAAGCCACAACTGGCTCGACGGGCGACTCTCGCCCTCGATCATGGCCCCACGCTGGCTTGTCCACATGAGCAGTTGGCCGTCGTGGCTGAAGACCGGCAGGCCATCAAACCCGGCAGCATTGGTGAGGCGCACCTTGATCGGATCGGGCGTGGTGCCGCGCGCGTCGATGATGAAGACTTCGTAGTTGTGCTGCTCGGGGGCGGCTTCGTTGGTTGAATAGACCAGCAGTGCGCCCGATGGATGCCAGTAGGGGGCCCAGTTGACGTACTCGTTGTTGGTGACGGCTGCTTCGCGCTCGATGCCCGCGATCCGCCCCGACTCGTCAAACGCAAGGTCGGCGACGAACAGTTGCAGCAGGTTGTTGCCCTTGCGATCGCTGCGGTAGGCGATGCGTTTGCCGTTGGGCGAGAAGAAAGGTCCGCCGTCGTAGCCGGGTGCGGTGACAAGCGGGATCGAAACTTCAGACGTCAGGTCGCGGACATGAATATCAGGGTCGCCGGTCTCGACATCGACCTGCGTGTAGAGCAACCACTGGCCGTCGGGCGACCATGAGCCCTCAGCGTCGTAGCCCGGGCGCGACCACAGAGCGTCGGTGATCGGTTGAACTGATTCGGTGCGCGATGGATCGACGATCGCAGGAACCACGCCCGAGACGATTTGCGTCTCTTCGGGGAACTGCCAGCGGTATCGCCCGGTGTCGCGCTGATAGCCGGCGCGGTCGGGTGCGGTCGGCGGCACAATGGTCGAGCCAAAAAGCACTCGCCCTCGCTCGGTCGGATGGAACCAGCCGCAGGTGTTGGCCGAGCCGGGCTTGCTGATCTGGATCGTGTCGCCAAGCCCGGTGATGCGGCCGTCGGCATCGCGCGTGAGCGGGGCGACGTACATTTCATAGTGTTCGCCCGGCTCCGAACCCTCCGGCGGACGAGGAACAGCCTGGAAGATGATCCAGGTCATGTCGGGGTTGAAGTAGGCTTCACCAGCGCGGACGAACTGCTGTGGGAAGGTGAGTTGAATGTGATCGGTGAGGATTGGTGCTTCATGAGCCTTCCAATCGGGTTCAATCAAGGCGGGCGCGAATGCCAGAAGTGTCCAGAACATGGGGTCTCCTCACGGTGTGCAGCTGTCCCTATGGGCACGAGGCCCCGTTGTGAACGGTAGCCCGCTGGAGCCAGCGAAGATCCGTGTTGTGAGCGTGTTTGATCGATTCGTCGTGATCGACAAACCAGCGGGGTTACTCAGCGTGCCTGGAGTCGGGCCGGAAAATCAGGATTGCGCCGCGTGTCAGGTGTGCGCGGCCTTCACGCACGCGACCGGGCCTCTGGTGTGCCATAGGCTCGATCAGGCAACGAGCGGGCTGATGGTCTTTGCGCTCGATGCCGAAGCACAGAAACTGATTTCGCTTCAGTTTCAGCGGCAGGGTGTCGAGAAGCGCTATGAGGCGTTGCTTCGGGGGGTGCCGTCGCGGCCGGAAGGATGCGTGGAGTTGCCGCTGCGCTCGGATTGGCCCAATCGTCCCCGGCAGATTGTTGATTGGGAACACGGCCGCCCGGCGCGAACGCTGTGGCGCGTTATCGAATCAGAAGTGGAAGGCACAACGCGGGTGGAGTTTCGGCCGACCACCGGCAAGACGCACCAACTGCGATTGCACGCAGCCTCGCCTGAAGCGCAAGGCGGCATCGGGTGCCCGATCGTTGGTGATGAACTGTATGATCCGCAGCATCCGGCATCGAGGCTGATGCTGCACGCGACGCGACTGAGGCTGAGTGACCCAGACACACTTCGTCGCGTCGAGTTCGTCAGTGACTGTCCGTTTTGAGCCAGAGGCTCGCACCCGGACGCGGCGGGCTCAAGCAACTCAGACAACGCGGGTCGCGCGCGATGGCGTGCGGGCGCTCAGCCCGAACTTGACCATGAGCAGGGCGAGCGCGTCGGCGTCGTGTTGTGTGAATGCGCCGAGCTCGAAACTGTCTGCGTCCAGCACGCCCCAACACGCGCCGTCGGGCTCGAAGAGCGGCACGACGACTTCTGAAAGGTCTCGCGGGTCGCAGGCGATATAGCCTTCGCCGAGCAAGCGAACATCGCGCACAACCAGGCTTTGTTCATCACGCCACGATTGGCCGCACGCACCTTGCAGCCCGATAGGCGAGCATGCGGGCTTGTCGCGACAGGGGCCGAGCACCATTTCGTCGGCGGTAACATTCTTCAAATAGAATCCGATCCACGACACACCGGTCGGTGCCAGGGCATTCCATAAGACATCCGCAGCGGCGAGCATCAAGGCAGACCGATCGCGCGGAGCGTCTTTGATCGCTATCGCGGCATAATCACGTGCCGCATGCATGGATCAGAGTGTCGCGGAGGTGTACGGGAGCAAGCCCATGAAACGGGCACGCTTGATTGCCTGTGCCACCATCTTCTGCTCGCGGGCAGAGGTGCCGAGTCGCTTGCGGCTATGAATCTTGCCGTTGGGGCTCATCGCGCGTCGAAGCGTCTCAACATCCTTCCAATCGACAAACAGCATCCCATTGGCACTGGTCTTGGCGATTTTGGTCGGGGGCATAGGCGAAAAACGATTGAATCGACTCATGAAAGCACTCCGTCATGGACTGTTTCGGCCTGGGCATCGACCCGGCGACGGCGAAAACACAGAAGGAAAATGTATGCGCCCGAATGTTCAGTGTCCAGATGACGCAGCCTTGGCGTTTTTTGCCGCCGAAGGGCGACCCTTACGAAATCCATCCAATCCGATGAATCCGCCACCCCGAGCGACCAGAATCAGGGCGATGAGCAGGAGGGCTGCATTGCGCCAGATGTGGCAAATCGAGATGGGCCCGGTGCAAGGCCATTCGTACTTGCCAAAACACCCGCAGCGAACTTCAAGATCGCGTTGCAACACTGACGCGATGCCGATGGTAAAGACCACCAACTGACCGGCAGCCGCAACCGCAGCCGGCCTCGACCACAAACCAAGCACCAGCAAAACCCCTGAGAACAGCTCAAGCCAAGGAATGGTGTATGCGGTCAGCATCGCCAGATGCTCGACCTTGTCGAGGTCGAAGATCTGGAAAGCCTTAACCGAGTTCCCGAACTCCTGCACATTGCGAAGTTTCATGAAGGCGCTGAAGCAGAACAAGCCTCCGAGCCCCAGGCGAAGTGGCGTGAGCAACAGGACGTCGAGCATTTTCATTCGTCGGCCTCGGTTTCGTATCCCGCCTTGCGCCATTCGTCAAACGAGGCGTGCATGATGCGGATATTGGTGAACCCGAGTTTGATGAGCTGCATGGCGGTGTTTTCTGCCGAATCGCAGTCGCCGCCGTAGCAGTAGATCACGAGTGCCTGATCGGTTCCATAAGACAGCAACTGGTCGAGCGTTGACCCAGCGCGCCCCGAAGTGATCATTTCTGATTCCAGATGGACCGCGCCAAGCACATGATTCTCGTTGTATTCAACCTCGCGCCTCGAGTCGATGAAGACGGCGCCCGAGACGAACAGTTCGTACGCTTGTTCAAGGCTGATCAATGGGCCCTTGTCCTGTATTGGCGCATCACGCAGCGCGGCAGCGTCGGTGCCGGTGGCATCGGCAGGTCGATGCAGGGCCGACCAGTCGGCGCGGAGCATGATCGGCGAGACGACCGCGTGGACCCCTCCTGCCATGACCGCCACACCAACCAGCGCGAGCGCCCCGACGCACGAAGCAGCGAGACTATCGCGGATTGACGAACCCGTTGAACTGGACATCAATGGCCTCCTCGTCCCTGACGTCCGTTCTCACGAGAATGCTGCCGAGAATCCGTCGTTCATCGGCACCGACGAAACCGGTCATCCGCACCCTCCACGTTGTCGGGTTCTTTACGTCATCAGGCTCGAACTCGAACGTGGCCTTGCTCTGCGAATCGCGCACCACGACCTCGCTGATCTTGAACGGGGTTCCCGAACGGCTTTGCACGCGGAACTCTCGCATATACGTCGAGCCTGCATCGACTCTGCCCAGCGAAAGCCTCGGCGGGATCATCGCTAAATCACCAAGTACGTGCGCAAGCACCTGCGAGTGCACGATCGGGCGGCGAGGGTCACTCGTGCGGATCGACATCTCGGCTCGGTGCACCCCGATCGGTGCGTTGGGCCTCATGCGCACCGTGATCTTGGTCGTCGGGAGTTCCTCGTTGCCAATCTTGCGGACTTCCGTGTCGCCGACGATAACCTCAAAGGCTTCGGGCATGCTCGTTGTGGCGATCGAGACTTTGAAATCGTCGATGCGGCCGCCCACGAGAAGCTCGGCCTCCTTGACCTCGCCCTTGTTGGCCTGTCCGAACTGGATGAACGTCGGTTCGATGACGATCAAGGGCTTGACGTTGGCCTGAATATTGAGCCTGGCCTGCGGTTCGACCATGTCATTGGTCGCGATCGTGACGCTGCGCGCGTCGACGCCCTTCTTGCCCGATGGGTTGTACATCACGGTGATCTCGCCCGACTCGCCAGGCTCGTACACCTTCTTCACCACATCCGGGACCGTGCATCCACAGGTCGAAGTGATGCTGCCGATGATCAGAGGCACGCTTCCTCGGTTCGTGAACTTGAACTCGAACTTCTGCTCCTCGTGGTCGAAGATATCGCCAAAGTTGTGAGCCTTGGTTTCGAAGACCATGCGTGAATCGACGAGTTTGAGTTCCGGCTCTGCCTGAGGCGGCTGAGGTGCGCGAGGAAGCGGCGGGGGGAGCGCAACGGCCGAACCGGCACACAGAGCCACCATCGCGCTCATCACCACCTTGAGCAACTTGACAGGTTGAACGTTCATTGTGCTTCCTCGCTTCGTTGTGCTGCCTGCGCCGAACACGGGCAGCCTGACACTGCTGGCAAGAGGCCCGAAAACCGCATTCGTCGGAGCCCTCAAGTCTAGTACGTATCCAAGCCCGGATCGGTTGAATAACTTCGACCGAATCTGAGCCACACTTGAGTGTTACACGCCAATCTCGATCAGTCCAGTCCCGTTGCAGTCTCGTTACCGTACGAACCCCCCTCGTTTGGCGAGCGTGCCGTTTTTTCGTGTCATGAAACGCCCGAGAAACATGAACCCGATGGCCCCGATGACGATGAGCACTGTCGCCAGCCCGAAGGTCCAAGGCCCCAGCTCGGGTCCGAACCACTCCAGTAGCATGTACACCTCGATCCCCAGAATCGGAGCGATCAGCCCGCGCAAACCCGTGAGGGTCACATGCACGCTCATGTACTGCGACTCTCTGCCCGGGGGAGAAAAATCCAGGTGCCCCAGGGACCACGCCAGTGCGCCACCGCCGAAGGCCAGACCTCGAAACACCGCTCCGAGGTACAGCAGTTCGGTGCTTAGCAGCAAGCCAGCCGCCAGGTACGCCCCAGCTCCGAGCACGAACGTCCACGAATGAATCGCTCGAAACCAGACGATGTGCATGCGGTCCATCAGCCGTGCCCACAGCGGAATGCACAGGGGCATCATGATCAGGGGCAGCGTGTGGGTGATGATGATGCCTTCGTAGGAGATGTGAAACCGATCTTTGAGCATGACAATCAGCACTGGGTTAATCATGAGGTTCCCGATGCCGAGCACCATCTGGAGCCACATGAACGTTCCGAAGAGTTTGTCGCGCGTCAGGACACGCCACAATGAAATCGGATTGAAAGAGGGTGTTTCACTCTCTTCCATTGAGCGCTCGGCCAGCAACAGGCGACGGTGATTACGCACACGCGTCTTGGCGTATCGCAACACTCCAACGATGCCAGCCAGCGCAAAGACGGGGGTCAGCACGCGAAAGTACCAGTCTTCCCACTGCATGCCCAAGCCGATGGTCAAGCCGCTGATCGCTACCAGCCCGACCTGAATTGTCGTCAGTCTGCCAGTCACGCGAGCGCGGGAGGACTCGGGGTAGTTGGCAGCCCAGACGGTCGATCGCAACGTGACGACGCCGGCAAAGCAAACCCGGGCTGCAACCACCAGCAGGATGAGCAGGTGTAACCCGAGAGGCACTCGTGGCACAAGGGCGAGCATGGCCACGAGCATCGCGATCGAAAACTGCAAGGCACAGAGATACTTGATCTTGTCGCGCCCATGGCTCAGCCTTGCCCAGACGAAACTGACGATGTTGGCCAGCGCCGGTGCTGCGGCGATCGTCGCTACGGCGAGGTTGAGCGTGCGGTCCGTGACGACGCCATCAAAGGAGTTCTTGACCACAACGCCCATGACGCCGCCTTCGACCCCGGCCAGCATCCAGGGCAGAAAGAACGAGGCAGTGAGTTCGTTGCGGTAGTTGTGCCGACTCATTCGCGGGACATTGCGGGGCAGAAACGAACGAAAAGCCGGACCGACAATCGGCAGGTACGGCGGACTCAGACTGGGCAGACGTTCTGGAGACTCTGGACGCACCGGCAATCTTCCCTTCCGCGACCTCTCAGACAACCATCCCCTTCTACTCTTGTGCATTATGGGCGAGTATGTTCTCGGTACACACGATGTTGAACTTCAAAGACTGGGCGTGCAGCATCGAATCTGGGGCGCACAGGCGCACGCAGCTTGGGAGCGTGGCAAACTTGGGCCGGGCTCGAAAGTGCTCGATGTTGGGTGTGGACCCGGATGGGCGCTGCTCGACATGGCAGAAATTGTCGGGCCTGCAGGCGTTGCAGTCGGCATCGATGAGTCCGAACGCTACATCGAAGCGCTCAAGGCGCGGGCCGAGGCTCGCGGGTTTGGACACGTTCACGCCCGTTGTGCGGATATTCACGAGCTGCTGACGGTTGCAGCCGAGTTCGAGCCGTTCGACATGGTGTATGTGCGGTGGGTGCTGTGCTTTGTGCGGGACCCGGGTGCAGTGGTGCGGGCGATGGCTCGATGCCTTCGGCCCGGAGGCAGGCTCGTCATTCATGACTACTTCAACTACGCCTGCATGACTCTGGCGCCGCGCGATCCGAGGTTTTCGGCAGGAATCGCAGCCATCGCCCGTAGTTGGGTCGATCACGGCGGCTCCTCGGATCTCATGGGGTGGAGCCTGAGGTTTGCGCACGATGCCGGGCTTGTCGTGCGACACCTGGATGTCATGCAGCGTATCGCGCGCCCAACAGATCCCGCATGGGCGTGGCCGGATCTGTTCTGGAAGTCCTTTATTCCGCGTCTTGTTGAATCGGGCCATCTCTCGTCCGAACAGCAACGGGAGTTCTTCGAAGCCTGGCGTGAAGCGTCCGAAAGCCCGATCGCGTTCATGCATCTACCGCCGGTCTACGAAATGGTTGCGGAGCGACCGGCCAAGTGACCGATCGCTCCGCAAGGGAGTTGCGTCAGAGTTCGAGAGGGCAGGTTATCGCCTTCTGCGGGCAATGAGTCCCAAGCCGCAGATCAAGGTCGCAAGAGCAGCCGGAGCGGGAATGATCCCGACGTTGTCGACCGACATGTCAAAGTTGGTGAACCCGAAGAACCAGCCTGGGACAAAGGTCGTGAAGGCAATCTCGTCGACGCTTGCCAGAACATCCTGCACCGTGATGCCAGGCGGGAGAATGGGCTCGAAGGTGTTGGGGTCTTCGTCGCCCGATCCGAACCAGCCGGTGGGAAGCGCGATCGCGCTGGTGTCGAGTGTGGCCGAGTATGTGGTCCAGTCGGGGTTAAACGCACCGAGGGTGCCGATTGGTGCCCAGATGGAAGCCATAGTTCCGTTACCATCGACGTTGTAGTTGCGGAGTTGGACAACCAGATCGCGTTCGACTTCGGAGAAGAAGAACTGAATGGAGTCGATCTGAATGTCAACGGTAAAGGTCAGAACTCCGCGGCCGCGATAGTCGCCGGTGAACGGCGATGTGCTGTTACGAATGTCGGCCCCGAAGACATCATCGAGAAAGACGTCCATGTTTGCGCCGGGGTTGCCGCCGAACTGCGAGATGTTGTCGCGTCCCGAGACGCTCCAGCCTTCGGTACCATTGTCGAATGTCGTCACTTGGCCCGACGCCGCGGCCACCAGACCACCAAGAACAATCAATGCGAGTTTCATGTCAATGCCTCCGGTTTACGAAAAATGCCCAAACAACACAATCTCCAACAAATGGTCTTGTGCTCAGCACAGTTTGAGCATATGCTGAGAACATGTCAAGCACAAAGTCGTCAGAATCTGCAAATCGCTTGAGTCCGGGTGTATTCCTCAAGGGCGACGCTACCGCACTGTCGCCCGAGGAGGAGTTCCATCTGGACCGCGATCTGCGGCGATTCCGTGAGCAGTTTCGCGCTCTCCTTTCGGAGTTTCCTGTGGAGGCGCAGTCGGCGAGCGGGCTTGCGCGGTGCCTTGGTGTCGAGCGGACGACGTGCCAGAGGCTCGTCAGTGCTGTCACCGGGCCTTATCCGGGGCTTTCGCTGGTGGGTCAGTTGCCAGGCGTGCGGGGGATGCAGATCATGCTCAAGGCTGCCGAGCAGCGCGATAGGTTTCGCACTGCTTCGCTCGCTGAAGCCCATCAGGCTGTGGAGAACCTCGATCGGACCATCCGGGAACTGGCAGGGAGCCGGAACAAACTGTTGCGGCGTGTCTCGCCTGCCGAGCCGTCTACAGCCCGCGCCGCAAGTGACACCACCGCCCGCGAGCGTTTGTTTGATGCTGCCAGCGAGGTCACTGGTCGATCGTCAAACCTGTGGCTTGCGGCGCACGTCTATACGCCCACGGCTGATCCGACGCGCGTTGCCCAGTCGCGTGTGCATGGATTGATAGGGCATCGTGCTCGGGCTGATGCTGTGCCCCTGACGTTTCACGTTTTTGGTGACGACCCGGCTGCACCCGAAGAGGTCGGGCGGTTTCGCGCTCTTCGCAAGCCCGATGCGATTTTGCGGGAGTTTTCGACGTCGCCTCTGCCGATTGTGCGGTCGCGTCACCCGGGCGAGCATGTCGTGCAGACGATCGAAGAAAATCCCGAGTCGCCCGGCTCCGGGATGATCGACCTCGTCTTCGGCATGACCGGTCTTATGAGCCATCCATCGCAGCGCGAACACAAACTCGAGGAAGTGTGGGCACTGGTCAACTTTCCGGTGCGCCGGATGCTCTTCGATTGCTTTCTGCATCGAGATTTGGCACGGCGGTGTATTCCGTCGCTCGATCATCACCTCTGGAGGCCGGACTTTTCAACGCAAATCGGCGAGCGATGGCAGACTCGATTCGCTGACGGACCGAGGCTCGAACTGCTTCCGACAGGCATTGAAGGCGCGCGATCGGAACAGTATCACAGACATCAGGAATTGCTGCGCACACTCTTTGCGGCTGAAAACCTCGACCCACGCGAGTATGTCGGCTATCGACTCGATCTCGAGTACCCGGTGTGGCGTACCGGCTATCGCATGGCGTTCGACTTTGGCGAGGAATGAGCGTGCACAAGCTTTGCGGTTGACCACCCGAGCCAAAGTCAAAGATCCATGGCGCGGCGGAGAAGTCGGGCAACGATCCACGTCAGCGCGACAACCGAGACCATGAGCAGCACCAGATTCGTTGTCGAAGGCACATAAAACAGCAACGGCACGCCCATTGCCAGCCCGAAAACACCCAGCGATGTGAACAAGATGCGTGAGCGAAGCCGGGTTTTTACGGGCGCAGCAAGCGTGTAGACGTTGACCGCGCCGCACTCTGGGCATACAGCCGCGCCATTTACGATCTCTAGTCCATCGAGATGATATTCACAGTTCAGGCAGATGGAATTGCGAGCGCGCAGCGTCTGTTCCGCGGGCTTGTCGAGTGAGCTTCGCGCCGAAGGTGGCTTCGCTTGCTCTGGCGGCTGGGAGCGCATGCTGCAAGTATTCGCATGCCGTGCGCCGCGCGACGGCTCAGTGCTTGCTGTCGCCTCGGGCAAAGATGCTCGCGACGTAGTTGAGCACGTCGGTCGCGCTGACTTCGTTGTACCCGAACTGTTTGATGAGGCGCTGTTTGACCACGTCGATCTTCTGCTGCGTTTCATCATCGACGACGCTCGAAACAAGATTCTTGAGTTTGATGGTGTCGCGGCTGTCCTCGAAGAGTTTGAGTTCCAGCGCCTTGTAGAGGCGGGCGTTGGTGTTGTACTCGAATCGCTTGTTGTCCAGGGCGAGCGCGCCGATGTAGTTCATGATCTCCTGTCGGAAGTCATCCTTGCGGCTGTCGGGGATGTCGATCTTTTCCTCGATCGAGCGCATGAGGCGTTCATCCGGCTCTTCGTCCTTGCCGGTGTACTTGTTGACGACCTTTTCCTTCTGCGTGTACGCGCGGACATTCTCGATGTAGTTGGTGCAGAGGCGTTTGATGGCTTCCTCGTCGGCGCTGATTGCGCGCTGGACTTCGCCCTTGATGATGTCTTCGTACTCTTCCTTGACGACGCTGAGCAGTTCGCGGCAGCGTTTCTTGGTGTCCTCGTCGGTGATCAGCGAATGGTGCCCGATGCCGCTCTCGAGTTCATTGAGCACCATGAACGGGTTGATCGTGCGTTCTTCGATGGCCTGGCGACTGACGAGAGCGTTGCTGATCTTGTCCTGAATGAAGCGAGGGCTGATGCCATCCATGCCCTCGCGTGGCGACTCCTCCTTGAGTTCGCGCACCGAATCCTCGGTAAAGCCCGGGATGCTCTTGCCGTTGTAGAGCTTCATCTTCTGCATGAGTGTCAGGCCCGCCTTTTTGGGTTCGGCCAGGCGCGTCAGCACGGCCCACATGGCGGCGACTTCGAGCGTGTGAGGCGCGATGTGCATATTGCGGATGCGCTCGGGGCCGAAGTCTTTCTGGTAAATCTTGATTTCGTCATCGAGGCGGATGTTGTATGGCACGTCGATCTTGATCGTGCGGTCGCGGAAGGCCTCCATCATCTCGTTGGATTGCAACCTCTTGTATTCCGGCTCGTTCGTGTGCCCAAGGATCACTTCGTCGATGAAGGTCTGTGCGAATTTCTTTGGCTTGATGGTGTGTTCCTGGCTCGCGCCCAGAAGGTCGTACAGGAAGGCGACATCGAGCTTGAGCACTTCGATGAACTCGCAGATGCCGCGGTTGGCGATGTTGAGTTCGCCGTCGAAGTTGAATGCGCGCGGGTCGGAGTCACTGCCATAGAGCGCGATCTTGCGATAGTTGATGTCGCCGGTGAGTTCGGTCGAGTCCTGGTTCTTTTCGTCCTTAGGCTGGAAGGTTCCGATACCGACACGGTCTTTCTCGGAGAGGACGATGCGCCGGACCTGCACATGATCCATGACCTTGCGCCAGTTGCCCTCGTAGAACTGCATGAGGTCTTCGAAGATCTTGCGGCTGAACGGGTCCGGCTCGCCATAGACGCGCAGGCGGCCGCTGTGGTGCTCGGGCTTGTACTTGGCATTGAAGCGTTCGAGCAATGCAAGGCGTGCATCGCGCGGGACAAGAATCAAAGGCTCTTCGTGCATGGGGCTTGCAAAAGCATGCGTGCGTGCCGCTTCGTTCGCGCTCCCTGGAATGAGGCGGACTTCGCAGTTCTCGTCGAGTAGCCACGAGAACGAGTAGAGCGCGCCCTCGGGGGTGCGGGAGTAATGCTCCAGCCCTTTTTTGAGCAGGCGTGCGATGGTGCTTTTGGAGCTGCCGACCGGACCATGGAGGAGCAGGATGCGTTTATCGGTGCCGTAGCCCTCGGCTGCGGACCGGAAAAAATCGACAAGTTGCATAAGGGCGAAGTCGAGGCCGAAGATGCCGTCGGCGCCATTGTCGAAGGGATCGCTGAAGAAGTGATACCGGACGCAGGGGCGTTTGAAGAGTTTGTAATGCTCGCGGCCTCGGGCGACGACGGCGTCGTACAGGCGTTGATACGCATTGCGCAGCACAGCGGGATTGCTGTCGCAGATCGCCAGATAGTCCCAGAACGTGCCATGCCAGTGCTGGTCCTGAAATCGCACGCGGTCGAGGCGCGATTCGATCAGATTGACGAGTTCGGACGGATCCGAGTTCGGTTGCAGGGGCATCTGCCACCCTCCTGGTGATGAGTGCAGGTGGGTCGACAACATCCATGTCGCCGAACGGCCGCACTGATCCTCCAAGTCCGTGCGAGGCCTGCAAGGGCCTCGACGGATCACGGGTACGCAGGACGGCAACACACCGCGCACCCACCGTCTATCGGCTTGTCCCTTCGACGGTTCCAGAATACCACGACGGATGACGCGATTTCACCCTTCGCGATGGTCTTCGGACGCGAACTCCCCGATCGTGGGGATGGGTCCGAAAAGGTGCTCCAACTTCAATACGCACGCCGTACGAACGCTGTTCGATTATCACAAAGACTACCGAACCTTGGCCCGACGAACTGACACGGATTACAGTAGGGCCATGTCATTCGGACTTGGACATGGTCGTGAGATTGACCCCGCGCCGGGGGTGGTGGGGGTGAGTGCGGAGGAGTTGCCGCCGCTCCCCGATGATGCACTGGCTCGCCCCAATGGCGGGTGGGTGGATGTGCGTGCGTGGTTCAAGGTTCCGGACCAGCCGCTGGAGATCGAGATCGGATCGGGGAAAGGGACGTTTCTGATTCAGCAGGCAGAGATCCAGCCGGAGACGAATTTTCTTGGCATTGAATGGGCGGCGGAGTTTTATGCATATGCCGCGGACCGGGTCCGGCGTCGGCGCGAGGCCGGAGCGCTCGCCAATGTGCGCTTGCTCAACTCGGACGCGACGGAGTTTCTGCGATGGCGATGCCCGGATGGGTTGGCGCGAGTGATTCACCTGTACTTTTCGGATCCGTGGCCGAAACGTCGGCACCACAAGAAGAGGGTGGTGCAGCACCGTTTTCTCGCCGATGCGTGGCGCGTGCTCGCGCCCGGAGGGGAGTTGCGGGTCGTGACGGACCATGAAGAATTGTGGGGGTGGGATTGTGCGCACTTCGGGCTTTGGGCACATGGGGTGCCGCGCGCACAGGCAACGTCGATCGAAGCGTTGTCGAGTGATGTGGTGCGTGCGCGCGAATCGATGCCTTCGAAGCCGTTCGAGTTTCTTGAGTTCGATCGTCCGGGGTCGGCGCGTGCGGGGGAACTGGTAGGGACGAACTTTGAGCGTAAGTTTCGGCTCGAAGGGCGGAGTTTTTATGCGGGGGTGTTGCGCAAGCGCGTGTGAGTGCGAGCGGATCAGGCGTTGTGATCGCCGAGACGTTCATTGATGAAGCCGCACTTGGGGCACACGGCGCCGTAGACGCCAGTGGGTTGGCCTGCGAGGTCGGTGCCACAGTCGTGACAGATCGGTTGGCCGAGTTTGCTGGTCATGGAATGAACGACGGCCGCGACGGTGATGAAGGCGGCCCCGACGACCGGCAGGACGGGCAGGGCGAACCAACTGATGAGCGCAAACGAGGCCAGGATTCCCGCAGCGAGGACGGCCAGAGCTCGAAGTCGAATCTTGTGGAACCAGTTCAAGGTCAGGTGCTCCGAGGGGTCGGGGAGGATACGGGGTGACAGGTGTTGATTCGCGAGCTATTGAAGGTCGGATCCGTCGGGAGTTCCACGAGCTGGCGGGACAAGAAACAGTCAGTCGAGCGGGCGGTAGAGGTCGATGACCTCTTTCAATCGGTCAGGCGTGGGGACATTCTGCATCTGGATCTCGATGCCGTCCTGCCCGCTGCTCGAGATTCCGATGGATCCGACGTGCCAGACCCGCTGCCAGAAGGTCTGCTCGATCTGGACATTGCGGATGTTGTCGTGCAGAACTTCGCTTGTTGAGCGGCTGAAAAGACCCCGGCGGGTGATGGTGCGTTTGTTCGTGACATCGAGACGGGCGGCGAGGCTCTGGATCCACCAAATGACGAACAGGATGCTCCCTGCCAAGACAACGAGCACCGCAGTGATCGC
>JAANMT010000099.1_pt1 | contig 81990 bp, 57 predicted proteins | sample 7279711 | NCBI WGS metagenome assembly JAANMT01 (sample SAMN14094538, study PRJNA606508) | bioreactor metagenome | isolation source: A lab-scale SPAN reactor treating ammonium-rich wastewater day 1 | place: Ireland: Galway | collected 2017-01-16
CATGGCCTCGGTTCGGCTGCGCGGCGGAGGGTTTCCCGTCAGTTCCGTCATCAGCGCAATCGCAGGGATATCATGGAGCCGCGGATCTTCGGGCACCGGAATGTTTTTTACGGGATAGAGATCGAAATACGAAGTCGGGGCCGTCCAGGGCAAATGCGGTTTGTGAAAACCAGCCGCGAGGAAAAACGGCTGGCCCGCTTTGGACTTCTCTGCCATCAATCGAGCGATGGATCGGGCCGTCATGCCATCGCGAGTTTTTTCCTCCGGCCCGCCCAATCTCGTCCACTCGAATGGGCGTTTGCCTTGGGGATAACTGTAACGCTGCTTGATCGCCGCGATTTCTTGCGGGTCTTGGCCCATGCCGTCCTGGTATTGGTCCCAAGAGACCTCCGCGTCGCTGTGGCGTTCGTTGTGGAATACTTTGCCAAATCCTGCCGTGAAATAACCGTTCTCCCGAAACAATTGCGGCAAGAACACCACGTCCGGCATTTTGGAGCGGAGCAGTGTTTGAAACTCAAAGATGCCCGTTGTTTCTGGACGCAGCCCACTGAGAAACGACCACCGGCTGGGTGCACACAGGGCGTATTGGCAATAGGCCCGATCGAATCGCATGCCCCGGGAGGCCAGCTGGTCAATATGCGGGGTCTTGACGACAGGATGCCCATAGCACCCCAGATGGTTGTTCAGGTCATCGACCACGATGAGCAGTACATTGAGCTTGCGCGGCAATTCCTGGGTTTGCCCTGGGCTTGTCAAGATCAGCCCCAGCAAAACCGCCGCGCCAACGATGCCACAGATTGTGTGCGATGCGCGCATGGAAATTCCTCGTGCAATTGTCATGGGAGAGGAGGCGAATCGTCGAGGTCGTCCGGTTGACTTGGCTGGCAGTCGCCGTTTTCCGCAACCTTTTTCGGTTAATCCACGCGATGGTAGGTTACCGCAGTAGCGGGTCGTCGATGGACCGCATCCAGGCTTCGAGTTGCTCTTCGAGTTTTGCTCGAATGGCGTTTGCCGCCGGGTCCGGATTGCGTCCCAAGCGATTCTCTGTCTCGTGAGGATCGGCCTTGAGGTGGTACAACTCGTCCATGAGATTCGTTTTGTAGTGTCGGACCAGCTTCCACTCTTCAGTGCGAATCATGCGCATGTAAGCCAGGCCTCCGTTGTGCAGGTCGTACTGGCCAAACAGCGTATGGCGCCAGGGAATTTTTTCGCCTCGCAGGAGCGGAGAAAAATCGGCGCCGTGCTGGCGCACGGTTTTCGGCAGGGGAATGCCCAGCATGCCGAGCACCGAGGGGAACGTGTCGATGTTGGAAACCATCTCCGGGATCAAGGTGCCTGGCCGAACCACGCCGGGCCAACGAATCAGCAGTGGAACCCGGATCGACTCTTCAAACATGTTGGGCCGACGTGGACCCCGAACCCCGCCAGCAATCCAATTGCCGTTTCCCTTATGCTGCAGGTGGTGATGCCCAATCATGTAGCCATGGTCGCTGGTGAACAGCACAATGGTCTTGCGCGCCAGGTCCCCTTCGTCCAACTCCGCCAACAGCCGCCCCAGGTTGCGATCGATCGAATGGATGCTGGCGTAATACTTTCGCGTTTCGCCCACGACGTATTCCCGATCGAGGCCGGGAAGATCCGGCACGGTCAACTCCGCGTTCTGGAAAGGAGCGGAATCCTGTTCCAGCACGGGGCCATAGGGATGGTGCGGGGCCAGAAAGTGAATGGCCAGCGCAAAGGGACCGTGGCGGTGCTTCTTCACGAGGCGAATGGCTTCATCGACCAACAAGTCGGGCAGCGACCCATGGAGTTGCCGCTTCTGGCCTTCCACTTCGAGCACCGGATCGATCGATTGGGGAGTGTGCAGCCAGCCGTAGAAATGATCGAAACCGTGGCGGGTGGGGTGGAATTGCGGCAAGGTGCCCAGATGCCATTTACCCAATAGCGCGGTCGCATAGCCATGCTGCTGGAGGACGGAGGGCCAGGTGATGGCGGACGCGGGGAGCCCCTGACCGGCTTGTTCTTCGGTGCGATACAGAAAATCGGTGATGCCGACTTGAGTTCCGTACAAGCCAGTCAGATACGAAACCCGACTGGGCGAGCAAACCGGCGTGGGGACGAATGCATTGAGAAATTTGGCGCCTTCGCGCGCGAGGCGATCCATGTGCGGGGTTCGCACGTCCGGGTTGCCGTAGGCGCCTACGCCCCACTTCGCCTGATCGTCGGTGACAATGGCAATCAGGTTGTATCGCTCACGATCGTCCGCCACCGAAACGGCGCCGCAGAGAACCCACGTCGTGAGCGCCAAGAGCCAGGAACGCGTCATCGAAGCCACCCTTCCCGCGGCGAACAACGGTCTCAAGTAAGGGCGTGCAGCCCAGACAGCGTACCCGTACTGGAACCGAACTGGTCCGTTTCCAAACCGAGGCGTTGCAGCATGCTCACAAAGAGATTGCACAGGGGGGGAGGGTTCTGCTGGTCGAACGCCAGGTGCTGGCCATGTTTGAATCCTCCGCCAGCGAATATCACCGGCAAATTCTTGGTGGAATGGCCGGCGGCGTTCCCCAGGTTGCTGCTGAAGAACACCATGGTGCGATCGAGCAGGCTTTCGCCTTCCTCCCGGGTTTCCTTGAGCTTGACAAGAAACTCGCGAAACGTGTTCAGCTTTTCCAGTTCGAGCTTCTTGAGCTGCGCAATCTTGTTGGGATCGTTTCCGTGGTGCGACAAGTCGTGATGGCCCAGGTTGACGCCGGGAATGGGCGGTACGCCGCTGGTGCCCAGCAATTGCAGCGTGACCAAACGCGTGGAATCGGTTTGCAAAGCCAGATGGATCAAATCAAACCAAAGCCGATTCTTGCCGATCAGGTCGGTACCGCTCGCGGTGTTTTGCGGGGGCTTGGCATCGACTATTGGCTTGGGTTTCTTGGACCAGGCCTCGGCCTGAATCAATTGCTGCTCCAACTCCCGAACGCTGGTGAGGTATTCATCGAGCTTTTCGCGATCTCCGGATCCCAGCGAGGACTGCAGACGACGCGCCTGATCGCGAATGGCGTCGAGCACGCTATGTCCGTCTTGCAAGCGGCGGGCCTGGGATCGCACCTCGTCGGGCCGTCCTTCGAGGAACAGCCTGTTAAACACGCTGGCGGGCGAATGATCGGCGGGCACCTTGGCCCCGCTTCGCGTCCAGGAAAGACCCGAGCCCTCGCTACTGAGCGGCAAACAGGCGAAGCGAGTTTGTCCACGAAGGAATTCGGCGGCAACCTGATCGACCGAAATGCTGTTGCGAAAACCGGCTCGGCGTTCCGGGTGCGGGGCGCCGGTGAGAAAACTGGCGTTGGAATCGTGACTTGGTCCAACTTCCGGGTGCGACAAGCCGGACATGATCGTGAAATCATCTCGCAGTGCTTCAAGAACCTCCAGGTATGGAGTTCGTTCGTAGTTGCGTCCCGGCGTTTGGGGAAAGAAATGCGGCGGGTGCAGACCCAAGGGCGTGTTGATGCAGACCATCCGCCGTTTGGGCAAGGTTGGCGAGTTGCCTCGCGCCCACGGAAGCATGGCATCGAGCATGGGCAAGGCCAGCGCCACACCGGCTCCGCGAAGAAATGTCCTTCGGTGAAGTTTCACGGATCCTATCCTCCGAGTTCAACCTACAGAACTTCAAGTCATTTGTTCAAGAAAATAGGGCTTTGCACGATCTCGTGCACCAGCGATCGCAGTCCGTATTCGCGAGGGCGAATTCGTTCGACAATTTTTTCAACTTCGGGTTGATCTGCGGTCGTGGGCGCCGCGCCCGTTGCGTAAGCCAATAGTTTTCGCGTTAGGGCCCGGGCAAATGGCTCCTTGTCCGCGAGCAGCAACTGTTTGAATTCGTCGACGTTTTCGAATCGTCGCCCATCTGGGAGCATGTCGGCGGGATCGACCGGCTTGCCCAATCGATAGGGCATGCGAACTCCATCGATCGTGACCGATTCCCCGTTGCCCGTCACTCGATACTTGTCTCGCCAGCCGCCAATGACGTCGAAACTCTCGAGGGCGAAGCCGGGCGGATCGATCTTGACGTGGCAGGTTGCGCAGGCGTCGAGCGATCGATGTTTGGCCAACTGTTCTCGAATGGTGGTGGCCCCGCGAATATCGGGATCGAGCCCCGGCACTTCGTCCGGCGGCGGCGAGGGAGGCGCCCCGAGAATGCGGTCCAAGACCCAGGCTCCGCGGATCACCGGAGACGTCGTGGTACCGTTGGCTGTTACCTTGAGCACGCTGGCCATAGTCAGAATGCCGCCGCGATGGCTACCAGGGGGCAACGTGACCTTCTGGAATTCCCATCCTGACGGACCGGAAATGCCGTAGTGCTGAGCCAACCGTCCGTTGAGCATGGTGAAATCGGAAGCGATGAAATTGCTCACGCTCAAGTCGCGTTTGAGCAGTTCCTCGAAAAACAACTCCGTTTCCCGGATCATCGACACCTTCAACATATGGTCGTATTCGGGATACAGGCGGCGACTGGGCTCCGTAAAGTCGATCTCGCGCAAACCGAGCCATTGGCCGACAAAATTCTCGGTGAAGGCGGCCGACTTGGGATGGGCAAGCATGCGCTCCACTTGCTTTCGCAACACCTCGGGCTGGCTTAGCTTGTTTTGCCGGGCCAGTTCGAAGAGTTGGTCATCGGGCATGCTGCTCCAGAGAAAGTACGAAAGTCGGCTCGCCAGAGCAAAATCGTCCAGTTTGCCGGGCACCTCGCGAAGAAACAGGAATTCGGGCGACAGCAACACTCCTTTCAGCGCCGCCCGCATGGCCTGTTCAAAGCTGTACTCGGCGTCGAGCTTGGCTCGGACAATCTCGACATAGGGCTGAACTTCCGCGGAACTCACCTGGCGCCGGAACGCGCGGCGTGCAAAGTCGCCGAGAATGCGCTGGGCGTCAGCCAGTGGTTCGCTGGAAGTTACTTCGAGCCGACTGCTGAAATTGAAGATGGGTGCCGGCTTTTGTTCCAAGTTGCCGAATAACCGGCGATGGCTTTCGGGCGGCCAGGCGTCGAATAGCGGCCCTTCAATCTCAATCCACTGGACTGCCAGCCCCGGTCCCTCGTATTGATCGGCGCCGATGGCATTGACGGTTTGCGAGCTGGCCAGGCCGTAGGGCAAGATCGAGATGGTGGTTCGCGGCTCCATGTATTGGACGAACTCGGCGACCGCGGGCTCGTTGGAGGGAGCGTCGAAGTATCCCACCAACCCATCCTTGCCCGAGAGCCGCGTTTGCCCCGACGTTACCCGATAGGTGACCGGCTTCTCGCCGCTTTGAAAACCAGCGGCTGAAATTCGAAAGCGATAGTCCCCGCCATGGTCGGGATAGAATCCGGTCACCGAAATGGTTTGCCATGGCGATGACGAAAAGCAAACCACGGCGTCATCGAGATGGCGATAGACGCTTTCTCTCGTCACCCGCACCTGCCGGGTGTCGGCGAGCCGTATTCGCTTTTTGACGATCGGGGGCCGAGGACCGTTGGCAATGGCTCGATCCAAGGCAACGTCGGCCGCTTCCAGATAACGCTCCATCAGGAATGGCGACATGTGCAGCGCCGACGCGGCGTTATCGAAGCCATTGGCCTCGCCATCCTCCGGAAGCTGCGATTTCAAGTCGACCTTGATTCCAAACAGGTCGCAGATGGTGTTTTCGTACTCGACGCGGTTGAGCCGGCGGAGAACCACTCGCCCTTGGGCCGCTTGCGCGGCAACGCCAGCGTTGATCCACTCCGCAAGCGACTGGACGGCTGCGGCGGAAGGCTGCGGCCTGTTCTTGGGGGGCATTTCGCCAGCCTGAACTCGTTTCAGCACGGATTGCCAGGTGGAACTGGTGGCAGCATCGGCAAAGTTGACACCAAGGTGGTCCAATCGAAGCGATTCCTCGGTTTTCTCCGGCCCGTGGCACTCCTGGCAGTAACGCAGCAGGAATGGGCGAACATGCTTTTCGTAGCGCTCGCGATCGGGCTCGTTGGCAAATGCGGCCGCGCCGAGAATTCCCACGATCGCCATGATCCGACCAGCGTTCAAGACGCAACGCGAAACGCTTCCCAAGGGGCGATGCGGCCTGGCGAATTGCTGGCCGACATTAATTGGTGGCATTTGCCTGGTGGCCATGACCCGTCTCTCTTGTCGCAAGCCGACGGCAAAAGTGGACGCCGTTCGCTGTCGGGCTGTGTGTCTTTTCCAAGTCTACTGGGCTACGCGACTGGGCGTGCGAAGATTTACAAACAACGGAGGGCGGCGTTCGGCCACAACTACCTCATGCGCTATCGCCTTCGACCGTCGTGCAATTCCATTTTATTACCCCTTCGCGTTAAGGCGGATCAGCTTCCCGGTATTGCAACTGAACTTGTCTGATTCAATTCGTCGTCCTTGCCGCATGGAAACGAAAAGTTGCGCAGCAGCAGCGGGTTCTGCAGATCGAGCGCCAAGTGTCGGTTGTGCCGGAAACCGCCGCCCGTCAGCAGCACCGGCAGGTTGTGTACTCGATGGCTGCTGGCGTATCGTGCGGGCTCCGCCATGAAAACCCTTTGGTTCGCCAGACACTTCAGGTTGTCATCGGTAGTTGTCCGCGGCCTCCCGGGTGTATCCGAGCCTGGCAACGTTGGCAGTCTCCCTTGGCCCGTTAAACGTTTCCTGGAGATGAGCGGCCCGCACTGATGTCCATCCAGCGAACGCTGGCACTACGCAACTTTGTCGAGTAGCAGCGATTCGATTGGGGCGTTCTGCTCGCCATGTCGGCTGCAATTCACATACTCCACGCGGAGTCTCCACCTATTCAGTAGTTTAGCCGTTGCGTCATCTTTCATAATTTCAAAAATGCGCAATATGATTTCATCCGTACTTAATTCTGGCTAGGGAGTGATCCGTCGCAGGGTGAAATCCAGGGGTTGTTGGATTCTCGGCATACGCCGGGATCGCGCTCGAGGAAATACGTCGCCGTTGCCCAGATCAACCGGATGATGCGCTCGAGACTTTGCCGTTTGAAGTTGCAGCAAAGTCACTCGTGCAGGTGCAATTGTTCTTCGGAAATCTCCAGTACGTCTGCATCTCTTGCCCCCAAGTAGTTGCAAATTCGCCAAGTATGATATCCCACGCGGTCCAGCCAGCGCATGGCATCGAGCACGGCCAGGGCTCGAGTCGGATCCCAACTCCCCGATGCGGTTTGCCGAAAAACGTCTGGCCTTTCCCGGCGTCGCAACTCGGCAAGTTCCATGGATTTTTGCACGAGACTCTCCGACCAATCCGCGGGGGCCTTCCCATGCAATCCTAATTCCGCCAGTTCCAGGATTTCGCGCACTCGCCTCAACAAGGGTTGCAACCGCTCGTGTGTCATCAATGGGCGCAAGATAGCGGGTGGACGAAGGTGAGATTGCAACCGCACCAGATGATCGAGTGCGTGCATCTGCATCACCCGCGATTGCGAAACAGGCTCGCCTTCGGCCAGGGGAGGAATCCGGGCGAGGAATAATTGCGTTTGCTCGATCGCCTCTTGCACCTGGAAATAACCAGCGGTGTCGACGTATTTCCAGAGGTCGTACAGATGGGTCCGCACCGAGTTGAATAATTCGCACGCCGTCTCGGTCAATGCACGTCGCGTTGCCTCCAGGGCAACCGCTGGGACGTTGAGCACGGTGTCATCCAAGTGGCGGGTCAGCGGCGGCCCTTTCTCTGGCAGCAATCGTTCGATCCATTGCGAAAACCTGCCGATAAACGGCAGGAATATCACGACCCCCACCAGGATAAATGCCGTGTGAAACGCCGCGAGACTCATGGCGCCCGCTTGCAATCCCAGGTGTTGTTGCGACTCCTGTATTCCCCATAAGAACAGCGGCAACAGCAGCACCGCGATGAGACCCGTTGCCAGATTGAACAGCACATGCGCCAGTGCCGTTCGTTTGGCCGATATGCTGGCGCCGAATGCGGCGAGCGCACTGGTCACCGTCGTTCCGATCGATGCGCCGATGACCAGGGAGGAAGCCTGTTCAAAATTTACGGAATGGGTGTGCAGCGCGGTCAACGTCGTCGCCATCGCGGCACTCGAGGACTGCATGATGACGGTCAACACCACGCCAACCGCCATCATCAGCAAGTGGCTTAAGAACCCCGTCGATGGAAACGCCGCCAGATGGAACACGCCGGACAATGCCTGCATTCCGGTCTGCAAGGTATCGATGCCGATAAAGATCAGTCCGAAGCCGGCCAACGCCACGCCCCAAGCTCGTCCTCGATTTCGCGCCAACAACCTGAGGAAAGTTCCCGCCCCCACAAGCGGCAGTGCATACAAGCCCAAGCTGAACTTCAGTCCCAGCACCGGAACGATCCAACCCGTACCCGTGGTGCCAAGACTGGCTCCCAAGACGACTCCGACGGCTTGGGGAAACGTCAATAGTCCGGCACTGACGAATCCGATGACGGTCACCGTCGTTGCGCTTGACGATTGTACGAGTACTGTCACGAGGGTCCCCGAGGCCACGGCCTTGATCGGCCGGCCCGTGAACTGTACCAACGCTCGGCGCAGGGCGTCGCCCGCGAGCGACTTGAGGCCGTCGATCAACAGCACCATGCCCAGCAGAAACAAGCCGATGCCGCCAACCAAATTGAAAAACATCACGGTCATGAAGTGCAAACTCCGTCAGGCCATCGGCTCCCACAACCGCTGTGTGCCCATCGCGTCGTTCCCCGATGCAACGGCATTGCATGGCGAGAACCGGAAAGTCTTGCGGCGATTGATGCCTTCCAGCCCGCGGCAACCTTCGGGATATCCGGCCCTTCCCCCAAACCAACCCCGCCTGGCCCTGTTTTAGCAACTCCGCGGCGCTGCTGCTTGTGGTAATTCATCTCCAGTCGTTTCCCGTCCTTCCGCGATTCAAGCAAACTCAACCTGCCTGGGTGGAGCGGCCACAGGAGCGCGATCCCCTGCAGTATTGATTTTCAAGGTGCCGGCATCTCCGCAAACTGCGGGGGAGTTTACGGTGAAAACGCCCGATTACGGGTTGCCCGGGTCAAGGTAATTTTACGTACACGCGGGGCAACCTTTGGCCATACAATCGGGCGGCAAACGATTGGTGCGTTTTTGGGTGTGGAGCGCCGAATTGTAAGTGGCAAGAATCATTGGTCCTCTCCAATCACGCATTCACGTGACGGCGAGCCGACTTCCATAAGACGGCCCAACAGCAACGGCCTAATGATCAAGTACGTGAAGTCGACCGAATTTGGTGAGCCGCGTCCGGTAGGCGGTCCCCTCCATCCGATGAAACAGCCACGACGTACGTTTCCTCGCGATAGGTCAAGCCCGAAGAACTCTTGTAATTCCAACACGCTCGATATTCCGTTGGATCAACTTGGCGGGCGATCGACAATTCGGCGCCGGTCAAGAATCGCAATGGGCCTGCCAAGATGAACCGTGAAAATCACGAAATCAAGTTGGATGAATCGCATATTTATCGCGGCCAAAAGCGATGAATGTTCACGAAGGGTGCTCTGTCCCCATCCATTCGCTACAACCCATTGCGGTTTGGGGGGATAGAATTCTGCGGAGGGCGGGTGCTATGCTTTCATAAACCCAGAACGCCGCCGCCAAAGCCCAACTCAGAGCAGGCAACTTATGGGGAGCGGCTACCTGATCTTGGACACTCGTGATCGGCACAACAAGGTAATGCCTTGTGGCATGGCGCCGCGATCCGATTGGCCGATGCCTTTTACGAACCGGTGAACACGAGGCCAACCAAACTCCAGATACCGTTGAACCAGAGCCCACATGCCCCGGAAAGACCAAGTGCGTCGATGAGTCATTGTCCTTTGCAGTACGCCGGACCGACGACGGGAACAGTTGTTTCCGTCCGCGGCAGCGTCGTGGACATCCGGTTCGATGAGCAACTGCCGTCGATCCATTCGGTGCTTCGCGCTGGCAATACAAACCGTATTGTCATTGAAGTGTTGGCTCAACTGGATGAACGGCACGTTCGCGGGATTGCGCTTACGCCGACACAGGGACTGGCGCGCGGCATGGCCGTTACGGACACGGGCGGTCCCCTGAAGGCTCCGGTGGGCCGGGGTGTCTTGTCGCGGATGTTCGACGTTTTTGGCAACACGATCGACCGCGAACCGCCTCCCGATGATGTCCAGTGGCGTAGCGTGCACCGGACTCCGCCACCGCTCGCCCGAAGATCCACCAGATCCGAGGTCTTTGAGACGGGTATCAAAATCATCGACGTGCTAGTGCCGCTGGAGCGCGGCGGAAAGGCAGGCCTTTTCGGCGGAGCGGGAGTGGGCAAGACCGTCCTGCTCACGGAAATGATCCACAACATGATCGGACACCACGAAGGCATCAGCATCTTTTGCGGAATTGGCGAGCGCTGTCGTGAAGGCGAAGAGCTTTACCGCGAGATGAAGGAAGCAGGCGTGCTGCCGAACATGGTGATGGTCTTCGGACAGATGAACGAACCGCCCGGCAGTCGGTTCCGCGTGGGACATGCCGCGCTGACGATGGCCGAATACTTTCGGGACGACGAGCACCGCGATGTGCTGCTGTTGATCGACAACATATTTCGCTTCATTCAGGCTGGCATGGAAGTCTCGGGGTTGATGGGTCAAATGCCTTCGCGGCTGGGTTACCAACCGACGATGGGCACAGAGCTATCGGGGCTCCAAGAACGTATTGCCAATACAGACACCGGTGCGATTACTTCCATTCAGGCAGTATATGTGCCAGCAGACGACTTGACCGATCCGGCGGCGGTCCACACGTTCTCTCACCTTTCCGCTTCGATTGTGCTCTCGCGCAAGCGGGCCAGCGAAGGCCTTTATCCGGCGATCGATCCGTTGCAATCAAGTTCCAAGATGGCGACACCAGGCATTGTTGGCCAGCGGCATTATCTGCTGGCGCAACAGATCCGCCGGACTCTGGCGCAATACGAGGAGCTTAAGGACATCATTGCCATGCTCGGTCTGGAGCAACTGTCTCCGGAAGACCGCAACGTGGTCGCCCGTGCCCGCCGCCTCGAACGATTTCTGACACAACCGTTCTTTTCCACCGAGCAGTTCAGCGGCATCGAGGGAAAACTGGTCAGCCTCGACGACGCACTCGACGGTTGCGAGCGGATTCTCCGCGATGAATTTAAGGATTATCCGGAGAGTGCGCTCTACATGATTGGGAAGATTGACGATGCGAAGCGCCCCAACAAACCAATAGCGAAAGCCGAACATGCCTGATTCGCTGATGAAGCTCAAGGTGCTGCTACCGTTCCAGGTGTTTGCGGAGAAAGCCGGCGTATCACGGATCGTGGCGGAGACGCACGAGGGGTCGTTCGGGATGTTGCCGCATCGACTCGACTGCGTAGCCGCGCTCGTGCCGGGAATTCTAGTATACGAAACGCAGGCGGAGGGCGAATTCTATCTGGCAGTCGATCAAGGAGTGCTGGTCAAAACTGGTCTGGAGGTGCTCGTCTCCGTTCGCAACGCGATCGGGGGCACGAGATTGGATCAACTTCGCGAGGCGGTCGAGCAGGAATTTTTGACGCTGGACGAGCACGAGAAAAACATGCGGTCGGTGATGGCGCGAATGGAGAGTGGTTTCATCCGTCGCCTGGCCAAGTTCCATCATGAATGACAAATCAAACAGTTCGGGTGCGAAAGAACCCTCGGAACTCAGTCGCGAGATCGGCGCCAAGGCGGACCGCAAGCTGAAGGCCCGCCGGAATCCCGCGCCGGGCGTCTGGTACGGTTTGGGCATGATGGGGTTAATCGGCTGGTCGGTCGCCATTCCAACACTCTTGGGCGCGGCGATCGGCTTGTGGTTGGACAAACAGTTCGGGGGCCAGCGATCATGGACATTGGCTCTATTGTTGGCGGGGTTGACGATCGGCTGTTTGAATGCCTGGCTGTGGGTCGCCAAGGAAGACAAGGCCATCCGCGACGAACAGGAGAATGGCAATGAATGAAACAGTGGCATTATTGCTGGCATGGTTCGCGGGACTTTTGCTCGGCATTGTTTTCTTTGGCGGTCTGTGGTGGACCGTTCGCAAAGGTATATTATCGCAACAGCCGCTGCTATGGTTTCTGGGCAGCTTGATTGTGCGGATGAGCACGGTGCTGGTTGGATTCTACTTGGTCGGCCGCGGCCATTGGGAGCGACTGCTGGCATGCCTGATTGGATTTATGATTGCCCGGCTGATTGTGACGCGATTTTCCGGCCCGCCGATCACGCTGTCTCACACCTCAGCGAATGAGGCCAGGCATGCGCCTTAGTCCTGACGAAATCATCTTCTGGCAATACGGGTTCCTCAAGCTCAACGCCACCATTGTCGTCACCTGGGGACTGATGCTAATCCTGGCGATCGGTTCACGAATGATCACCCTTAACCTGTCCAAGGAACTTGCGCGCTCCCGCGGGCAGAACCTGCTGGAAATCATCGTCACCGGTATCGAAAAGCAACTTCAAGAGGTCGGCCTGAGCCAGCCGCGGAAGTATCTTAGCTTTTTGGGTACCCTCTTTCTGTTCATTGCCGCCGCCAGCTTGTTCACCATTGTTCCCGGGTATCTGCCGCCAACGGGCTCGCTCTCGACCACCACGGCGCTGGCGTTGTGCGTACTGGTGGCGGTACCGTTGTTTGGCATCGAGGAACAAGGGGTGCGAGGTTATCTCAAATCGTATCTGCAACCGACGTTTATCATGCTTCCGTTCAATATCATTAGCGAATTGTCGCGCACGTTGGCCTTGGCCGTCCGGTTGTTTGGCAACATGATGAGCGGGGCGATGATTATTGGCATCCTGCTGACGATCACGCCTTTTGTTTTCCCAATCGTGATGACGCTGCTTGGCCTGCTTACGGGAATGGTGCAGGCTTACATTTTCAGCATCCTGGCTGCGGTTTACATTGCAGCCGCTACCCAGGTTCACCATCCAAAGCCAAAACTCGCAACAACCACGAAATCCTGAACACCCACAGCCAAAGGACTCTCATGGATAGCATTACCCTCATTGCGGTGTCTTCCATTGTTACCGCCGGCCTGACCACCGCCATTGGCACCACGGCGCCGGCGCTGGGCGAAGGTCGAGCGGTTGCAACCGCGCTTACATCACTCGCACAGCAGCCCGACGCTTCGCCGACGATCACCCGAACCCTGTTTGTGGGTCTGGCGATGGTCGAGTCCACGGCTATCTACTGCTTCGTGCTTTCAATGATTCTGATTTTCGCCAACCCATTCTGGAATTACGCCCTCGACCAGGCCGCGGGACAATAACCATGCTGATCGATTGGTTTACGGTCGTAGCCCAGGCAATTAACTTCCTGATCTTGGTGTGGCTTTTGAAGCGTTTTCTCTACAAGCCAATTCTCGACGCTATCGATTCGCGCGAGCAGCGGATTGCCAAGGAACTGGCCGACGCCGAGGCGAAGAAGGCTGAAGCGAACCAGGAACGCGACACGTTCCAACGCAAAAACGAGGAGTTGGCCCAGCAGCGCGACGCGCTGGTGAACCAGATGACCGACGAAGTCAATGAGATCCGACAACGTTTGCTCGATGATGCCCGTCGTGCCGCGGACGCCCTCAGCGTTAAGCTGGAGCACGAACTCCAGCGAGCCCAGCAAAACATTAGTGATGAGATCAGCCGACGCGCACAGAATGAGGTGTTTTCCATCACCCGCAAAATGCTCGAAGACCTTGCCGATGCAAGTCTGGAAGAGCGTATCGCCAAAGTCTTCATACGTCAGGTGCGCGAGTTAAATGGCGAAGCCGAACTAGGGCTTGCCAAAGCCCTGAAGTCGTCGACCGATCCAGTGCGAATTCGCAGCGCCTTCGAATTGGCCGCCCAACAGCAAACCGCGATCCAGCAGGCGATTCATGATAAGTTTTCCGTCGAGGTGCCGGTGCGATTCGAAGTCGCGCCCGACGTCATCAGCGGCATCGACCTGACGGCCGGCGGACGTCAGGTCGCCTGGAACATTGGAGACTATCTCAAGTCGCTGGAGCGGAGCATTGGCGAACTGACGCAAGAGCCGTCGAAGCCTACCGATCAACCTGACTCCACAACCGGGCAGGTTTCATGAACAAGCCAGCAGAACACCTGCAGCATGTGCTCGAAAGTGCCTTCGATCGAATGGTCCAAGGACGCGAAGCCTTCACGCATCGACTAACACCGCGCGACGTGGGCACTATCGCTACCGTCACTACCGGAATTGCCAAGGTCACTGGGTTGCCGAGTGTGGGCTATGAGGAACTGCTGGAGTTTCCGGGAGGCGTGTTCGGCATTGCGTTTAACGTTGATGCGGACGAGATCGGCGTCGTGCTGCTTGGCGATTACTGGCATCTCCGCGCGGGCGACGAAGTCCAGCGCACGGGGCGGGTGATGGACGTGGCGGTCGGCAATGGATTGCTGGGGCGGGTCATCGATCCGTTGGGGAGGCCTCTCGACGACCGAGGGCCCGTGGCGTTCAGTCTACGCTTGCCCATTGAACGACCTGCCCCTGCCATTGTGGACCGGTTGCCAGTCACGGTACCACTCCAAACCGGGGTCAAAGTGATCGACGCTTTGATTCCGATTGGCAGGGGCCAACGCGAGTTGATTCTAGGGGACCGCCAGACGGGCAAAACCGCGATTGCGATCGACACCATCATCAACCAGCGGTCGTACGATGTAGTCTGCGTCTACTGTGCGATTGGCCAGCGAGCGGCCGCTGTCGCCAAGGCGGTGGCCACCTTACGCGAGAAGCACGCGTTGGATTACACCGTTGTCGTTGTGACTGAGGGAAACGACGCGCCAGGATTGGCGTACATCGCGCCGTACGCTGCGACCAGCATTGCGGAGCATTTCATGGAGCAAGGCCGCGATGTGTTGATTGTCTACGACGATTTGACCCACCATGCCCGAGCCTATCGCGAACTTTCGCTGTTGTTGCGCCGCCCGCCCGGTCGTGAAGCATTTCCTGGCGACATCTTCTATATCCATTCGCGACTGCTGGAACGATCGACGCGCTTGCGCGAGGAGCTTGGTGGCGGCTCGCTTACCGCGCTGCCCATCATCGAGACCGAAGCGCAGAACATTTCCGCCTATATTCCCACCAACTTGATCTCCATCACCGATGGGCAGATCTACCTGTCGCCGTCGCTTTTCGATCTGGGAGTCTTGCCTGCGGTTGATGTTGCCAAATCGGTTTCACGCGTCGGCGGGAAAGCGCAACTCGCGGCCTACCGCGCGGTGGCGGGCGATCTCAAGCTGGCTTATGCCCAATTCGAAGAGCTGGAGAGTTTCGCCCGATTCGGAGCACGGATGGATGAAGACACTCGCAAGATCATCGATCACGGGCAGCGTATTCGCGCCTGCCTGAAGCAACCCGAGTTCGCTCCCGTGTCCGTGGCTGAGCAAATCGCCGTGCTCTTGACATTGACGTCTGGGCTCTTCCAGAACGTACCGGTTGACGAAATGCCCACCGCCGAGCGCGCCGTGCGAGACGCGGCCGCCGAAATCCCCGAGGAAATGCGGCAGAGGTTGGAGTCGGGCGAAAAATTGCGCGCCACGGATCGCGAAGCAATGATGGTACTCGCGCGCCGAGCGCTTGCTCGTTACTGCTCCCAGACGGAATCGGAGATGAAATCATGACGAACACCGTCGCGAGTCTACGCCGCAAAATTATCGGAGCGGGCGATCTTCAGTCGGTCGTCCGTACGATGAAAGCAATGGCCGCGGCGAGCATCGGGCAGTACGAGAGTTCCGTGCGCGCTCTATCCGATTACTATCGAACCGTGGAGTTGGGCCTGGGTGTTTGCTTTCGTCAGAGCGCACGAGCACCGATCCCCTTGCAGCCGATGCAACCAACTGGCGGAAATGTGATTGGCGCCGTGGTGTTCGGCACGGATCAGGGACTCGTTGGCCGCTTTAATGACGTTGTCGCTGACCATGCCATAGAGACGCTCAAGCGACTGCCGGGCGAACCTCAAGTCTGGACCGTCGGTGAGCGGGTTCAAGCTCGATTAGCCGACTCCAACCTTCCACTGCTCGGACTCTTTCCCGTACCCAACTCGGTCAAGGCGATCACTCCGCTTATCGGGCGAATTCTCATGGAGAGTGAAATTCTCCACGGTCAAAATGAAGCCGCCGAGCTTTATCTCTTTTACAACCGCCCCGTGTCCGGATCGGTTTATGCGCCCGTGGGCCAGCGACTGCTCCCTTTGGATGCAATTTGGCACCGTAGGCTGGCAGAACAACCCTGGCCTACGGAGAACTTGCCTGAAGTTATGGGAGGCGGTACGGCGACCTTGCGATCGCTCATCCGAGAGTACCTGTTCGTCTCGCTTTTCAGGGCATGCGCCGAATCGCTGGCTAGTGAAAACGCAAGCCGGCTCGCCGCAATGCAACGTGCTGACAAAAACATCGACGAATTGCTGGCCGACCTCACCGGCAAGTTTCATCGCCTGCGCCAAAGCGGCATCGACGAGGAATTGTTTGATGTCGTTTCCGGCTTTGAAGCCCTGAGTGCCGAGACACGCTGAGTGCGAGCGGTGTGTTTCCGGCGCATCGGTGGCGTTGATCTGGAGTTGAAGAACGATTTTCAGTCCGTTGCTGCCGCTACAGCCGTGGATGCCGGGCCATCGCTGCACAACCGCCACCTGGTGAACGACCGTAAAAGCAAAGTTTAATGGGCAAAATGAACGCTGGGACTGCAGTGCGGCACAGATCGCGTTCCAGCAGCCATCGCAGTTATGGGATTGGCGTCCATTTCTGGCGGATCATTCGCGATTTACCGAAACCCTGGCCCGAGTTCCGTCTTTTTTTGCGAAACAACGTCTATGGCCCGAACGCGATTGGGCATTCCCATTACGGGCCAACCGCGGATCGCCGGGATTGGCAATGACTTGATGCACTTCCAATCGAGAGAACTGGCTTGTCTGCATTTTCGATGCGACATTTGCGCCGAATGGTCACTGGCCAGGCTCGTAGATTAACACATCGTCCACGTGCAAAACGCCGTCCCGTCCAAGCACCAAATGCAATTCATCGGCCGAGCGCCCGTCTTTGTCGACAGGAAGCTGCACCGTGGTTTCGGCCCAGCGCCCTTGCTGCAGTTGGCGTGCATCTGCCGTGTACCTGTCGCCGGTGCTGCTGTCCACGAGGACAACGCTCAACCGATCGCTTCCCTGGAGGTGATAGCGAAAGCGTACCTCGTTATGCCTGCCAAGAGGCCGCGGTCCTCTCAACTGAAGGCGAATCCACGGGCGCCCCGTGTCTGAGTCGATGATCGACTGGGCGGCTTTCCACGTTCGCGGTTTCTCGTGCGGTACGATTTCAAACTCGCCGGGCCATTCCTGCCCCTGTTTGCCGGTATCGAACCAGCCAGTGAACAGAAACCGCTTCGGAAACGGCCGCATTTCGTTTTCCGCTGCTTCCTCGTAAAGCACGATGTCGTCGATCCACAGATCCGCCTCGGGCGGTATATAGAACTGAATATCGTCAATACGCTCGTCTTCGGCCAACGCCCCGCCAGTTCCGTCGGGCCGACGGGCAGAGGTCATGTCGACCGTCGCCGAATGCCACTCCTCCTGCGGGAGTTTTGTTAACGTGAGAAATCGATGGTAGTTCTTGGAGAGACTGTAAATCTGCACCCGGAGCGTGTCCGTTCCTTTCAGCCGGTAGCGAAAGTCAAGACGCGTGCGCGGGCCCATTGGCGGGCCGGGAACCGGATTGAAAATGACGGCCTTCCAGAGTTTCGCCTGGTCCTCCAGCTGCCGGTCAAAGTTCTTGGTTTCCGTCGCCCGACAGCAGCGGGTATTGGGGACGGAGGAAGAGGTGCTTTCTGGCACATTTTCCCGCGTTGGCTCTCCGACTAGCCACCACCGCTTTTCGATATCGGTCTCGTAGTCTTCAAAGACGTGGACGCGGACCGGCATGCCACGTCGGTCGATCGCCTGCGAACGATTCGACTGCGGATCGACGGCGAATGCCAGGATTGCGGGATGCAGCGCACGAGCCACGGCGAGGTACTTAACCAGATCGGTGTTCGACTCGTCGTCGTCCTTCAGTTGGCCAGCACGTGTGGGCCGCGGATAGGCTCGCGACGGCCGCGAGTTTAACTGGATTTCTGCGGTGCGTTGCGACTCCAATGCGCTGCGCTCTCCCTCCCGCGCGAGTTCGACCGCCTGATTCAGGATTCTGGCCGCCTCTCGGGACGAGTGGAAACCCGTGGAATTTTCCGCATCCACAAAATCCCATCGTAATTGCGCCCGCCGATGAAATTGCCGGGCTGCTTCCAAGTCCTCGTCACTGGCGCCCGTTTCGCGAGCCGCTACGATTGCATCCATCAGGTCGCCCAGGGCTTCTTCTGCAAGTTGTAGTGCCTCGGTGGTTCGGCGCTGGATCGCAACGGCTCTGTTGCGAATGGCCTCTTCCGACTGCGAGTGGCACTTTTTGCAAGCGTTGTTCACATTCGTGAGCGGACTGCGGATCCAATGATCCGTGAATTCCACCCCGTCTTCCTCGGTGTGCGGCATGTGGCAATCGGCGCACGTAGCCCCGCGTCGGGCGTGAACCCCGGTGGAGTAAAATTCAAACTCGGGATGCTGGATTTTGATCATCGGGGCGCCGGTCTCAGCGTGCGTCCAATCCTGGAACTTCTGCTCGTCGTAGTGGCGTTCGATATCTTCCAACCGCTGGCCGTGGGTCCAAGGCAAGGCCAATTCGCGATTGGGTCCCGAAAAGTAATACTCCACATGACATTGGGCACATACGAAACTTCGCAATTGCTCGCGGGTGGCATTGGCAACGTCTACGCCCTGCGATTCCATCGCTTTCACAAACGCCGGCCGCGTGACCCGAAGTTCCATCGTGTCGGGCGCGTGGCAGTCGGCGCAACTGGAACCATGATGCAGTTGGTCCTGAAGATCGTTGTATCCCAGGCGGTGAAACGCGTCCCAGCCGTGCTTGGCGACCAAACCAGGTGCCTCCGCGGCGTGGCAATGGATGCACGCGGCTGGTTGCTCCATCTGTCGCGTGCGCAGGCTTTCGCGCTGATCGATTTGGGCATAAAAGTGACCGCGTGCTGCGCGGTACTCCATTCCGAAAGGATGCCCGGCCCAGGCTCTTCGCCGGAATGGGTTCGCCGCCAGCTTGTCGTCGGGTGTGCTGCCACCGTATTCGGTTCGTCCGTAGTCAAGCTGGGTTTTCATGGACGACATGTATTGGTGGGGAAAACGCTCCGCCCACCGCAGGGGATCCAGGTCGTCTTCGCCGTTTCCTTTTGATGCGGATCGAATTGCCCCAAACACAACCAGGCCAGCAACCACCAACAGTCCCGTTACCGCGATCGCCCCTCTTGACAACTTTCCCTGCATACCTGGTCCTCTGCAGATTTCTCAGGCCAATTCGAACAAGTCCGCGTTCAACCGGGCTTGAAAATACACTTGTGCAGCATGCATGTCTCCCGGTCGTTTCATTGGAATCGATCCGAATGGGGAATGCGCGTAACTTTTGGGCGAAATGCTTCGAGAATGGCCGATTCCGGCAATAAATCCGTTGCGCAAATTGGACTAAATTTCTGGTTCTTCCCGCGACAAGCCAGGTTCGGGGTTTGGAAAGTTCATTCTCCTGTTCAAAGGGGACCACACCTGGTCAAACATCAACACAAAGCCTTCCTGCTTGCGGAATGTGAGAGAGGTACCGATGCCACCATCTTGCTGGCAATGTCAAGTGCATGGATTGCTTGCGGGTAGTTGCCTTCCCTGACGGCCTGCAAAATCTCAAGCCGTTTTGGTAGCGTCTCTTTCGGGAGTGGCGTACATTAAAGAAAGAGGCCGAGGGGAATTGGCTCCGGGCTCACTTCTAGAGTAGCCAAACCCTGCTCGGCTGCATCACGTCGCAATTTCAATGGCTGTTTGGCTGCCGCTTGGGTCGCGGTCACAAACTGCGTGGGACGTATCATGGCTTTTCGCACTCATCCCGATCAAGAGTGCAGACGCAGCCAATCGGTTTCCAAGTGGGTTGAGGATCTTTTGGGGAGGATCCAACTTCATGTTACCCGATTCGATGGCCAACGATGTTGAAGCGATCGAGGTCTTGCTGGTGGATGACAACGAGCCAGAGATTGCCTCGATGCTGGCTGCTTTGCGGAACCTGAACATGGGGGTGCAACTCCACGTAACTCGCACTTGCCAGGAGGCTCTGGCCTACCTGCACTCTGCCTGCAAGGAGCCCAAGGCCCAGCGGCCAAGGCTGATCTTGATTGAAGCAGATCATGCAGGGTGTCATGGGTTTGACGTACTTGACGACGTGCAAACCGACCACGACCTGGCTTCCATCCCGGTCGTCCTGTTGACCGAAGAGGACCACGGTTTTCTTCCCGCTTACTACGCTGGCCGCTGCCAGTTCGTTTCGAAGCCCCTCAGCCAGGCAAGGTTGCAACAGATCTTGGATGAATTCTTACCCCCAACTGCGGATGCCTAACGGCGTGGTCCACGCGGGGTAAACGGACTGCCGTTGAACGGGTGGGCGAGAACGGATTCGCCAACTCGGCGGCAGCGGCAGTTGATTATCGCCGCGTCTGAATCGGTTACTTCCCCCCTTGCTCCGGCTTCGTGGCCAAAGGGCCCCGTTGAGCATCTACACGATTGCCACGGGGGAGTCATTTGCTGGCGGCTTCTACCTTGGGCTCGCCATTGATGGGAGCATCGACTGTTCGCAACAGCGGACCATTGGCCCGCCAGATCCACAACTTGCCGTCGTATCCCCCCGCGACGACGACGCCGTTGGTCGGATCGCTGGTGGCGTCTATGCTAAAGAGATAGTCGGTAGGGCCGGAATAGTTGACCTGAATGCCGCCGTTGTCGGCGTTATACATCCGGGCCAATCCCTGGCCGCTGGCAATGACCGCAAATTGAGAATCACCCACGAAGCGGACCGCGCTCACCTGGCGGGTGTAGTTTTCAATCGTGCGAATACGGTCGCCCGTTTCGGCGTTCCAGAAGCGAATCGATCCATCGGCTCCGGTGCTGACCAGCATTTTGCCACCAGATCGCCAGGCCACGCTGAGAGCGTAATTCGTGTGCCCCTCGAATTGCATCTCGAGCTCGCCAGAAGCGGACGCAAATTTTCGGATGTATTTGTCGGCGGACGCGGACGCGATGAACCGGTCGTCTGGCGAGAACGCCACCGAGTGCACGGCATCGGTGTGGGGCTCGGTAAGTTCGAGAGCCAGGTTGCCGTCTGCGACGTTCCAAACCTTGATCTCGCCGCTTCGCGAAGGAACGCCACCTCCGGTTACCAGCCTGGTTCCATCGTGGCTGAAGTCGACCGACGCTACCCGATCCACAAGTACCTTCGGATCCGAAATATTTCCGATGACGCGTTCTAGTTCCCAACTCGGGTTGACGTTCCAGGTGATCGCGTCCTGGTCCATGCTGGTTGAAACGAGCACGGTGTCCGACAGGTACCGGACGCTTCGGATGGAAGCCGCATGCCCTCGGTAGCTGGCCACGGCCTGTCCCGTTTCAGCGTCCCATGTGTGAACAATCCCCAGGTCGCCCCCGGTGGCAACGGTCAGCCCATCGAGTGAGAAGGCCACCGCCAACATGGGCTTTTGGGCTGCCGCCTCCGCTTCGGTGGCCGTCGTTAGCTCCTTTTCGGACTGCTGCAAGAACGCTTCCGCTTTCGCCAGGATTGTCTTGGCTGCGGGAACGGCGTCGTTGGCTTCCTTCAATTCGCGAGCCGCGACTTCGTGAACCTGCCGAGCCGATGCGAGAGCCGCTTCAGCGGCACTCAACATCACTGTTGCTTCGTTGAAAGGCTTGGCCGCATCCTGGGCCTTTTGAGCCGCTACGGCGGCAGCCTGGGCCGTGTCGGTTGCAGCTTTGGCCGGCGCCGCCTTGGCGGCAACGGCGGTTTTCGCTTCGGCGTCTGCCTTAGCCGCTGCCGCTTCAGCTTCTTGTGCGATCTTGGCTAGGTTCGCATTGTTGGGATTTGCGGCCGCTACGGACTTGGCCAAAGTTGCCTTCGCGGTCAGTTCGGTGGCCTTGGCAGTCAACTGGCTGGCGAGGTTGTCTGCCTTCTGCATTTCCAGCGCGGCCTTTTGGGCGACTGCCGCCGCTTCGATTGCCAGCTTTTCGGCGGCGGACTTGGTTACCGATGCCGTTTGTACCATAGCAGTTTTCGCCGCCACATCCTGCGTTGCCTTTGCCAAGGCGTCCGCCGCGGTCTTTTCTGCCGCGACCTTTCCTGGCACGGCTTTTTCCGCCGTGTCGAGAACTCCTTTTGCTTCGTTCACCTTGGTTGTGGCGTCGGTCCGTTGCCGCGTCAACTTGGCGACCAGAGCTTTAGCGTGCAAGTCGCCACGCAATTCGGCGACCTGTTGATTGTTTACCGGATTCCAGAGCTTCACGGTGTTGTTGCTGCTGGCAGACGCCCAACGCTGATTGTCATCGCGCACCGCCAAGTCGGTGATCGGCCCACCATGATTTAGCTGCACAAGCTGTTGACCGCTCTGCAGATTCCAGCGGCGGACGCTGCCATCGGAGCTTCCCGAGAGCACCTGACCCGGTTGGCCTGCCGGTTGGGGAATCGCCGCCAGGGCCGTTACTCCCTGAGAATGCCCAGCCAACCGACGACCGGCCAGGAGTTCCGATTCGAGCAACATTGCGTCCTCAGCCAACGAGACAAGCGTACCGTGAGTGCCTGCGGTCGCCAGTCCGACGATGGCCGCTTTATGGCCGACGATGTACTGCAGCGGCATCCCGGAAGGCTCGGCGACGTCGAACACAACAACGTCTCCCGTCTGGCTTCCCGCCACCAAGCGAAGGCCATCGGTCGAAAATGTCACCCGGCGAACCGGAGCCGGCATGGCTAGTTGGGCGGGCTGCAAGGCCGCGCCGTTGGCCGGATTCCACAGCCGAACCTGGTTGTTCTCCCCCGCCGTGGCCATCCGCTGCCCGTCGCGACTAAAGACCAGATCGTGAATCGCCGCGGCATGGTTGGCCGTGTAGGTCAGTTGAAAATTGGCGGGGTTGAAGCCGCGCACGCTGCCGTCCACACTGGCGGCCGCCACAACTTGCCCATTGGGATGCCAGGCGAGCCCCGTCAGTTTTTGCGTCACGCCCTTGAGCGCTCCCAGGAAGCGGAGTTCCACCGGCAACAAATTTCCGGCTCCATTAGCCAGCAACAGTCGGTTCGGCGCTGCCTCGAAGACCGCGCCCACAAGCCGATCTTCTCCCGCGGAAACTTTGGCCCCTGCGGCGACGACCGGCAGCACTTCCAGCAATCGGCCATCCGTCAAATCCCAGACCTTCGCCACATGGTCTGCTCCGCTCGACACCAGTCGCGAATGGTCTGCGCTGAACGCGAGTCCCGTCACGTCTCCCTGGTGCCCTGCCATTGTCAATTGGGCGTTCCCTCCTGCGACCGCGTACACCTTGAGCGATCGATCCTTGCAGGCCACTGCAAAGCGGTTACTATCGGCACTCAGGGCCAATGCCGTGATCGATTCGCTTTCCGTTTGCGTTCGCACCGCTTGGCCGTTCGCGGGGTTCCAGACCCGAACCGTCTTGTCCGTCGCTGCCGAAATCGGCTGATTGTTCGCTGGAACGACCACCGATACGATCGGTCCGGTATGTCCAGCCAGATCTTGGACCTCCTCGCTGGATTCCGAGTTCTCGTTATCAGGCGCGCGAAGTTTCCAAATTTTTAGTGTCTTGTCTGCCCCTCCCGATACGAGTTGTTGTCCGTCCGGAAAGAAGGCTACCGCCGTTACCTCCGCACGATGAGCCAGAAATCGGCCCAGTTCGGGCGTCTGGGGGTCGGCGAGATTCCAGACGCGGGCTGTTTTGTCCGCCGATCCAGAGACCAACTTCGTACCATCGCGACTGAAGTCGAGAGCGAGGATCGGTCCTTCGTGGCCGGTGATCGTCTGCTTGATTGCGCCTGTTGACAGGTCGCGAACCACGATTGCAAAACGTTGTTGAATCGTTGCGGTTGTCGCCAGCAGTTTGCGATCGGAACTGAGGGCCATCACCGGGGAGGGAACGACGCCGGGAATGGCGAACTCCCGCGAATCCGCTGCGATTTCCGCCAGATTCCAAAGCGAAACGGCTCCACTCTCGGCGCCTGCGGCCAACTGCTGCCCGTCGGGTCGAAATGCCACGCGAACCACCGGCGCCAAAAACCCCTGCAGAGACAGCATCAATTCAGGCGGTGCTTGCTTCTCGCCTTCGCGTGCCAAGGCGATCGCCCATACCTTCACGACGCCGTCGGCTCCAGCGGTCGCCAGCCTGTGGTGAACGATGGGAGCGTCTGCCATGGGAGCGTTCGCCGGATCGGCACCAAATGCAAGATCGAGGATCGTCCCCGGATGGGCGCGCCATTCCACAATCATCTCGCCCGTCGTGGCGTTGACCAACCGCACCGTGCCCGATTCATTCGTCAATGCAGCAAGCTGGCCGTCGGCACTCGTCGAAAGCTGCCTTGTGCCTGGCAGAGCGGCAGCGACGGCCCGTGGAAGGTGACTTGGCAGCTTCCACAGGCGGATCAGGTTGTCGGCGCCTCCCGTCGCCATCGTGAGCACTGATTGCGGTTTGTCTCCCTCTTTGGCCGGTAGAGTGAGTTCCTCGATGACGGCCATGCTGAGGAGTTCGCTGGGGGTGTCCACGCGAGCGGTCAAATTGCCATCGAGAGACCATACATAAACGGTCTTGTCCGCGGCAATCGAAATGAGTCGATCTCCAGCCGGAGTGAAGGCGAGCTCGCGAATCTCACCGACATGACCTTGCAGAGTCAGGGGGGCAGCTAGCCGCAGCTCGTCGGCTTCGAGATTTACGGGCAGTAACTGAATAATGCCATCGCTCCCTCCAATCGCCAGTCGGTCACGCTGGGGACTAACGGCCGTGGCCACAATTTGCCGGCCCGCCGAGAACTTCTGCAACTGGACATCACGCGGATATCTCCACAATTTGACCGTCCGAAAACCACCCGATGCCAGTCGGTCTCCCTGTTTGTTGAATGTGAGGGACTGCACAAAATCTCGGTGGGCCACTCCGGGAGGAGAATCACTGCCCTCCTGCTGCAACGAGGGATCATTCAGTCGCGTTACGACCTGCCCGGTGGCAACGTGGTAGATGAAGATTTGGTTCCCGCGACTGCAAGCCGCAAACTGTCCGTCGGGAGAAATCGAGACAGCGTAGATCGGCCCGCTACCGGAAGGCAAGGTCCGCCAGCGAGTCGGAGAAAGCATGCCCGACAGACCCGTTCCCTTGGCTCCCTGGTCGATCCACAACTTGAGCAGACCCAGTTCATTGGGCGTCAGGGCCTTCGCGGCAACGTCGTTGTTCAGCGGAGGCATCACCGGTTCGGATTGATGCGATGCAACTTCGAGCAACAGGCTCTCGGCCCCCTTGCCGGCAATCACGGCCGGCCCGGAATCGCCCCCCTTAAGAATTGCTTCGGGAGATTCCAGCACCAGCCGCCCGCTAGCCTCTTTGGAACTGTGACACGCAAGGCAACTTCGTTGCAAAACCGGCAAAATCTCCTTCTGGAAATCAACCGGGGTGTTCCGCTGAATGTTGGCAATTTGAATGGGAGCCCCCAGCAGCGCCGAGGGGGCAATCCCTGCAATCAGCACAAACATGCTCAGCACCGGCAGAACCAGCAGAGTGCGTGCGAAGCGAGGGGACTTATGAAGCGAGCAGCAAGTCATGATGATCATCTTTCAATATCTCCGCCTGGCGATCCTCGCCGCAACGGCGAACCGGGGGGCGAACACGGATTGGCCGTCCACCAGCTATCGCCGACGTCAGGCGTCGTTCGCGACGCAAGATTGCAATGCGCTTTCGGAGCGAATTGTCGGCGATCGTCCATGGGGTCTTGGAAAACGGGTGCGGTCGGCGGAACGCGAAACGTCCGTGTCGTTCGAGTTCGTCGCCGTGGTGGGTCATTCGGCGGGCATCGCCTCGACCGTGATTTCCAGAGGTTGGTCGATCGTCAATCCTTGACCATTCAAATTCATACTAAAACGCAGGGCGAGCGTGAACTGGCCTGGCGACGCATTGGCCGCGGCGGAAACGGTTAGCTTTCCGTCGGCTTGATTGGCCGGAATCGTAAGATTCGGGATGGATAGCCCTGCCGCGCCGCCAGCGTTGACTAGCGAAACGGTGACTGGATCCTTGAAGTCGAACATCCGATTGATCTTCAACGGCACCTCCAACGCCGCCCCCTGTTTAAGGGGACCAGGTTTTGGCATCGCGTTTATGGTGATCGGCGCGGCAACCACCTTCAAAATGACGGCGTTCGACAACAGCGGCACACTTCGATTCTGGGGTCGCGCATTCGTGTTCAACGTGGTCACCAACTGATCGGTCTGCGTTTTTAATTGAGCGGCGGCTTGCGCGCGCTGGGTGGCGGTTGCCGCCGCCTCGTCCGCCTTCACCTTTGTTTGCATCGCGGATTCGGCAACCATGACCGCCTCCGTATGCTTTTTTCCGGCATTGGCGACGTTCGTCTCTTCGAGCTTGACCTTGGCATTGGCGTCATCCAGAGCTTTTTGGGCGACCACCAATGCCGCCTTCAAATTTGCGTCTTCGGCGTTCGCCGCTACGGCGGACTGGGCCGCCTTCACTGTGTTGGTTGCCGCCAGCGCCGCTTGCTGAGCCTCTGCCAGGGCGCGCTCGGCATTGGTTTTTGCGGTTGCCGCTGCCGTGACCGCCGAATTGGCATCGTTCAGTCCCTTGTCGGCGGCGGCTTTGGCATCGTTGGCTGTTTTTGCCTCGGCGTCTGCCTTGGCCTTGATGTCGTTTACCTCTTTTTGTCGTTCGACTGCTGCTGCCGCCGCCTCGGGATTGCGGGCATAGGGAACTTGTTGTGCGACCGCATCCAAATACAAGGTGTAAGTCCCCGGCGGGGTTGCGGCCGTGAGGGTAATGTCAAATTCTCCGGTTGTTTTGTTGCCAGGAATCGTCACCTGGGGAGCTTGCGCCCCGAGGGGAATGTTCCGCGGAACGGCCGTGATATTCCCTTTGAAGAGTCCCGATCGCGTATACGGAATCTTGAGCCGTGCTCCCCGGGGGGCTTCGACCAGTTTGCCGTTGCCGATGGCAAGAGAAACCTGGTCCGGCTCAGCCGCCGAGATCGAAAGCCCTAGGTCTTGCACCAGGCGCGCGTCGACCGCCGCTACGTTCGCATTTGGGTCGGTCCGCGCTTGTGTTGGTTGGATGGCGATTCCGACTCGGGCAATGCGGACAACGTTGGAATTGCCGACCTGAGAACGCCCTTCAAACTGAACCAGACCATGGCTGGCTTGGGCGTTGGGAGCCGCGGTCAGCAACATCACCGCCGAATCACTATTGGCGCCGATGATGGTTTCCGAAGCGGTGACTCCTGCGGGCAACCCCTTCGCCGTCACAACGATGTCGCCCGCAAACCCACTCCGTCGGTAGGCGATGATCCGCACGCCTCGTTGGCCTCCTTTCCGCAGGAACGGCGCACCGTGAGACTCCAGGGGAACCGCTGCCAGGCGAAAATCGGGTTGGCCAACGGAAATTACGAGTCGATAAAGGTGCCGTGGGTCGGCGGCGATGTCCGCGCGGCTGTCGCGAACCATCACGCGATACGTTCCCGCTTCCTTGGCGACAAAATGATGTACCGGGTCGCCATGTCGCAGCACAAATTCCTTAGTGCCATCCAGATTGCCACCGTCGTTCACGTAAGCCAACTGCTGCGGCGGCCTGGTCTCTCCGTCCTCGCCCGGAGGTACGATGCGCTCGATGAGCAAGCTTGGATTCGTGGGCAAACCGTGGCGTTGAGAAATGACCTCAACAGTAGCTGCCTGGTCCGCTTGCAACTCAAACTCGTACCAGTCGCGATCGCGTGTGCCCTGGAATTGCCCCATCACTTCGCATGGCGGAACAAGTTTTTGCGCTTGGGCGGGCACGTTGTTCGGTTCCTTCTCTTCCACGAGAGTCGCCAGCGCGTGCCCAATCGCGACCGGAGACGACGAACCAGCCGGCCCCTTGACCCGAAACTCGCTGACGTCCAAAAACGCCGCCGCAGGTGGCAACCAAAGCGAGGCCGGCAACGCCTGTGCCGCCGGTCCTCCGGGCAGGGAAATCGAAACCGTCAGCTTTTCGAGCGGGCGGCCATCAATGCTGATCCCTGCGGCAGCCCCTCCCGGCAAATTGCGGCCGTAAATTGTAAAAGGATGATTTCCCCCGGTTTGTCCCGCCAGCGGGACAACGTAATCGATATGGGGCAGCACACCGATGATCAGTCGATAGGTGTGATCGGCACTTCCCTGGTACGCGGCATCGTGGATTTTGACCAGGTAGCGACCATTGGCCGGAAGCGTCGCGTCAATGAGGGAATCGTAACCGACGGTATCGTTGCTGCTGCCAAGTTCTCGGCCTGCTGCATCGTAAAGAGTGAGTACCGAGTCAAGTCGCGAATCGATCCGCTGTGCTTCTGTCTTGACGATCAAACGCTGGCCAGCGGTTGCTTCGAAACTGAAGTAATCGACGTCCCCGATGCGATCGCTCGACCCGTTGATTGTGGCCGGAAGGGAAACATCTTGGGCCGTTTCCACAGGGTTGTTTGGTTCGACTTCAAGCACCTCGGGAATGTCGCTGACATGGAATCGCCTGGGATTCGACAACCCGTACTTTCCGAGGGCGCGCATCTCGTACGCTCCCACCGGTACATTCGCCGCTATTGAAACGACAAACTCGTTCTCCAGGGGCACCGGTCCTTTATCAAACGGACCCGGCTCCGCCAACTTAGGAACAGCCTTGATTCCAGGGTGGGAAAAGATCAGCTCGGTGACGCCATCGAGATCGGAGCCAGCAATCTTGATGTCGACCGAAGCCCCGGGCTGCCCACCAGCGAGAAGTACTCCCCCCAGGCGCGTCGCGGGAAGTTGAGCATTGGCGAGGGACGGAGCCAAACATAATCCGCAAAGCAGGGCGAGCAGTAGCCAACCCACGCGAACCGCTGGCGTTGCCCCCATTTTCCCACCCGACGGTTCCCGGATCGGGCATTCCTCGAGTGTCGGACGGCTTGTGTTGTTCATGGTCGGCGACTCGTGCTAGATGCCTTGTGGGCGAAGGATCCCTTGTGAGTTGTAATACCGGCACGGTTGCTTGGACCACCGTACCGGGTACTCGGTCAGGGCTTCACTTTAGACTGGGCGGCCACAGGATTTCGCTGAGTACGATCAACTTTGCGCCAATTCTGGCACGCTTCCCCCGGAGCCCATATAAATGGCTGTTAATGTCCCATCGTATGCTGCGGGCTAGCGAACAAACAGAAACTCTTTCGTGTTGAACAATGCCCACATCAGGTCCTCGTAAGCCATCCGTTTGTTGTCTCGCGAGGCCAGGAACGACAAGATGGGCTCGAGTTCGCTGTCCTTGGGGAGCCGGGCTACCGCCCAGAGGTACAGATCGGTGACCTTCTCCGCATCGGTCCGAGTTTCATCTTGCGCGTATTGTTGGCAACGTCCCTGACCGGAGGCCAACTTCCCTTGGATGTCCGTCGAATTCAGCAGATGGAGCGACTGCGCCAAGTTGGCCTCGCTGCTTCGTTCGCATTCACAGGCGCTCTCTGCTTGTGGCTTGCCAAAGACCGTCAAGAAATAGTCGTTGAATCCGCTATCGGGAAGTTCTACCGCGCGTGTTCCCTGCGGCATGCCATTGAAGTTCACAAACGTTCCCGCCACCTGGTTGATCGCGTCGTATAGTGGCTCGGCATTGATGCGGCGGGGGTAGAAACTCGAAAAGTTCTGCTTGTCGATCGCATTGAACTCATTGGGCTCGCTGCTGAGCTGATAGGCATGGCTTTGACAAATTGTGCGGACCAGATCCTTGAGGTCGAAACGCCGTTGAATGAAGTGCTTTGCCAGCGCGTCCAACAACTCCGGATTGGACGGCGGATTGGAGACCCGCATGTCGTCCTCGGGATCGACGATCCCGCGCCCAAAGAAATGCTTCCAGTAGCGGTTGGCCAAAGCCCGGGCAAAATACGGATTGTCCGGCGCGGCCATCCAGTCGACGAGAGCGTGCCGGGGGTCTTCATAATTGGGAATCTCCAGCGGTGCCGCGCCGAGACCCGTAGGATGCAAATCCTGCTCGGATCGAGGATTTCGTGATTTGGCCTCTCCGCCCTTGTGAAAAACCTCTCCATTCTGGAGGTTTCGCGGGTTAGTCCTGAGGCCCACCTGCGAGAAAAATGCCTCAAACCCGTAGTAGTCATCCTGGCTCCAGCGTTCGAACGGATGATGATGGCAGCGGGCACACTGAATGCGGACCCCGAGGAAAAGCTGCGCCGTATCTTCCATTTGAGCCATCGAAGTCGGTACCTGCGCGTACCACGCGGCCGCTGGGTTGCTGTCGACATCGCCCGTCGCGGTTAGCACGGACCGCACCAACTGATCAAAGGGCATGTTCTGCTGCAGCGACTGCCGAACCCACGTATGAAACCGGAACGAGACCGATACGTTGTTCTGCACCCGGCGATTGCGGAGCACCATCGTCCACTTGTTGCCGAAGTAGTCAGCGTACCCGGGACTGGCAAGCAGCCGATCGACCAGGCGGTCGCGCTTTTTCGGATCCTTGTCCGCGAGGAACGCACGGACTTCCTCGGCCGTGGGGAGTCGCCCGGTGATGTCTAGCGACACGCGACGCAAAAACGTTGAGTCATCGCAGAGGGGCGACGGTGGAATACCCAACGTCTTCAGTTTGCCGAACACCAACTCGTCAATAAAATTCTTCGCAGGAGGGACCGACGCTACCGGAATTCCCAACGGGACACTCGCCCGAAAAACGGCGACTTCGCCCTGAAAGCGAGCCATGACCGCGACATCGCCGGGGCGATCAAATACTGTTACCCGGCCAGATGTATTCGAATCGGCCATCTCCGTGTCATTCGATTCATACGTCGAAAGCTGCGTGACATCTTGCGTCGTGCCGTCACTGTAATGGGCCAGCACGCGGAGTTGCTGGCGAGAATCCCGATTCATGGTCCGCTGCTTCGGGAAGACCTCGATTGAGGTCACGTGAGGATCATCTTCCTGACCGTACGGGGCATTCTGTTCGATCCAGCGAATGAGCAGATCGTACTCGTAGGACCCCTCATCGAGTCGCCGTCCTCCGCCGTGCGGCATTTGGTTTAATGGTTTGGTGAGGAGCAAGCTGAATTCGGGGGCTGAAGGAAACAGCCGCCGGCCTCGATGCTCCTTCACTAACCATTCGTAATCTTCCTCTGGGTAAAAACCCAGGAGCGACAGCCGGAAGCCATTTTGTCCTCCCGACTTGCCATGGCATCCGCCCGCATTGCAACCTGCCTTGGTGAAGATGGGAACAATTTCGTTGGCAAAGTTGATAGGTCGCGGTGAATTGAAATTCTCAACCACACAAGGAACCGTGGTTGATTTTCCACCGGTAGTGGCGGTGATGACCACTTCACCATCGGCGAGGGGGGTTATCAGGCCACCGGAATCGACCCGAATGACACCTGGTTTCGATACCTGGTAGGTTGCCTCATGGGTTAAGTCGTGGATTTGACCGCTGGAATAGCGTCCGGAAACCACGAGTTGGGCCCGATCGCTCGGACTCCCCATCTGAACGGGAGCAGCCGGCTCAAACTCAAGGGCAACCAGATTGCCTGCCGGTCCCAGGCCGGGGAAATCATTGGCGCAAATCGAGGAGTCGCCTTGCAGGAAGAAAGCCACAAGGGCCATGGCCAAACCGAGCACCGCCAGAGAGCATCGGCGCCAAGCGTGGCAACCCACGGGGGAAAGGGCGGGGAGAATCATGAGTCCACTCGTTCTTCTGTGAAGCGGCGATACAGCCGAACCCCGCAACGCAAGTCCACCACTGCCGCAACAAGAGACAGAAACCGACCTGCGTGCAATGCACGAAACAGAATCTGGTGTCTGAGAACGACCATGGCGGGGGAGGAGACGCGCGGCCTCCTCCCCACCATGAAACCAGGCTTCATCAAATCAACTCGGTAATGGGCTTGCCATCTTCAATCATGTAAGTTGGGCGACCTGCCTGATTGACGTATTGCACACGTCGGTCGATGCCCAGCACCGTGAAAATAGTCGCCATCAGGTCTTGCGGAGAGATCGGCGCGGTTTTGGGTACATCGACTTTCGCCGACGATTCACCCACTACCTGACCCATTCGCAAGCCGCCGCCCGACAGGGCAAGCGTGCTGAGCGGCGCCCAGTGATCGCGTCCCGAACTGCCATTAATCTTGGGAGTGCGGCCAAATTCACCGCTGATGACCAGCAGCACCTTTTCGCTGAGCCCCCGCAGGTCAAGGTCTTCCACCAAGGCGGCAACTGCCTGGTCGAGCTGAGGCGAGCGATTGACAATCCCCTGCTTGATGTTGCTGTGCATGTCCCAACCGCCGTAATTGACGGTCACGAAGCCGCAACCCGATTCACACAAGCGGCGAGCAAGCAGCAATTGCTGGCCGAGTCCTTTGCCGTACCGATCCGCGACACGAGGGTCTTCGTAGCTGAGGTCAAAGGCTTGTTGAGATTTGCTGAGCACGAGGTTAAATGCCTGCTGCTCGAAGGCGTCGAGGCCGTCCATCAACTTGCTGCGGTCAGCCGCCCGATTCGCCTGATCGATGACTCCCAGCAGCGAGCGGCGACCTTGCAACCGCGATTCGTCGACAACCAGGGACATGTTATTGCGCGCCTGCCCGTTTGGATCGAACGGGTTGAACGCTGCTCCGAGAAAGGCCGGCCCATCCGCGGCGATCCCATTGAGCCGAACGTAGGTAGGCATACCCGTTCGAATATTGTTGGGGCCGCGGAATCGAGACAGAATCGAACCCAGCGACGGACGCGTTGGCAAACCGCCATTGTCAATCGCCCGATCATCGTAGCCGGTCATGACGAAATGCGTTCCGCCACCGTGACCACTATTGGTATGGGCAAACGACCGCACGAACGCCATTCGATCGGCGACCGATGCGATCTTCGGAAACGTTCCGCCGACGGTCACCCCAGGAAGAGCGGTCTGCACCTCACCCGTGACGCTACGGTACTCGGACGGAGCCGACATCTTGGGATCGAACGTCTCCACGTGGGTCGGGCCGCCCGACAACCACAACCAAATCACCGAAGTGTCCTTAACCGTTTCACCAGCCGCCGCGGCCGCGGCCCGGGCTTTGAGCAACTGCGGCAGGGTGATGCCACCAAGTCCGAGTGTTCCGATCTTCAGGGCATCGCGACGACTAAATCCTTCGCAATCCCGACTCCGTCGCTGAGTGAATAAGTTCAGCATGAACAACCTCCATCGGTTAAAGTCGACCTGGGTCGATCTGCCTTTTTGGTCGAGCCGCAGTATTCCATGGCTCATTTCGCCATTATGGAACTGGGCCTCAAAGGCACACACGAGACTTCGCAGATCTGCGATGCCACGAGTTCAGGAAATTGAGTCCTTACAGCAGGTATTTGACTCCCCTAACCATATGGTTACGCGATATGTCTAACAAAGTTTCGAAACAACGAAATTCATCCGAAGTTTGCAACAAATTGCCTTGAAACAAGTTACGGCTCCTGTACGAGGCGCTCGCGAATCGCGGCTTCCAACGCGTCTGCCAGGGACGGTTGCTTGGACGCCTCCGAAAGTTCCAGGCGGCACGTAATTTGTCCATTCTGCCAGAACAATGCGGTCAGCTTTGTCGAATCCGGCACTTTGTAAGCCGCCCGCAGCTTCTCCCTCGCATCCCGGTAGATAGTCAGCGGGGTATGCACGAGGCGATGCCGTTGCGACTGCCGTTGGAGTTGCGTTTCCAGGGCGGTGGTGTCACCCTGGAGCAAGACCACCAGGCTGGCCAACCGCTGATCTCGATGGTTCGCCACCAAGCGATCGACCCGCACCGCCAATTCGGCGACCTGATCATTCCACTCTTCCGCGAAAATCGCCACCACCGGTCGCTGTCCGTACCGGCAGGCGTAGCAGAGGGTCTTTCCGGCCGCCGGTCCGGTGCAATCTTTCACCAGAAATGCTTCCGTCGTTTCACCGTCTTGCGCAGACAAAACCACTGCCCCCTCGTCAGCCGCCAGAGGAAGTGCCCACAACAGCACCAGCCCTGGTAGCGAGAAGCGGCTGATCGTCCGTAGGATTTGCATAACGTAACGAATCCCTGGTATCCGGAACGGGGAACCTGCGTCGACCATTGTACCCGCAGTTGGGCCGCTCATCGGGCGTTGGCCGGAACATCCACAAAATAAACGTAACCATCCCCGCCGGCTACGACGATGCGGCTGCCATCTCGAGACAGATCCGAGAAGTTGATTACCTGGCCGAGGTCCTTCTCAAACACAGGCTGTCCGTTTGCGACATTTCGGATCGTCAGTTTGCCGCCGTAAGTCGAAGCCAGCAGACGCGTTCCCTCTTTGTTGACAACGGTGCGATAGATAAAATCCTCGTCCTTGCCCCAGGTTTGTTGTATTTCTCCGGAAAGAACGTCCACGAGGTAAACTTTGCGGTCGATGCCTCCGGTCGTCACGCGGCGTCCATCGGGCAGGAAGCACACGGAGTACAGTTCGCCCGTGCCGACCGGCACCTGCTTCAATTGACGTCCGCCAAGTGAATCCCAAATGCGAATCGAATTCTCGGCCCCGCTCGACGCGATCAGTGCGCCGTCGGGACTAAATGCCGCCGAATATACCGTGCCTTGATGGCCGGTCAGTTGCCTGGTGGGGGCCCCCGTCGTGGCATCCCAGATTCTCAGGCTTTGATCGGCGCTGGCGGATGCGATCCAGCGACCGTCGGGGCTGTACGTCACGCCGAAAACGGGGCCGCCATGTCCGGTGAGAGTGCGCGTGGCATCGGGGGAAGCGTACAGCCATTCCTTCAGCGAACCTCCGGTCGTGAGGACCGTGCGGCTGGCAGTCGTAAATGCCAGTCCTGTCAGAGCTTCGTCCGCGGTCAACTGGTACAGCGATTCAAAGGTGGTGGGGCTGTAGAACAATAGCCGATGTTCGACGTCGGAAACCACCAGTTTCTGATTGTCAGGGCTGTATCGCGTATGAACCGCCGCCGCAGGTAGTGCGGCACGTCCGACAACCTGACCGTTCGCTGGGTTCCAAAATACAAGTTGACGATCACGCGTTACGCCCGCGACCTGGGCGTTGTCGGCGCGACCGGAAACCGTGACAAACTCCGTCGCCGAAGTCTGCGCCTCGGGGGCAGGATTCGTCGCCTCGTTGTCCGCATCCGTGGTCGATATTGGCTTGGGAAGCTCAAAGGTCCGCTGCAACTCACCGCTGGCCAGACTCCATTGCTGTAGTCCCTGCGTCGAGGCGGTAACCACCTGAGCGCCCCCTGCCATGACGGCAATGTCGTGCAGGGTTGCATCCGGCACCGTTACGTTCACCAGAATGGACAGCGTGTGCACATGTCCTTCGCCGCTACTGTTTCCCGAAACCACGGTGCGATTGTCCGAGGCAAACGCTACCCCTTCCACTGCGTTACCTTCGACAAAACGCTCCAATTCCCGTCCACTGGACAATTCCAGCACCCGGACGATTCCATCCTTGGAACCGACGGCGACCTTCAGGTTATCGAAACTGACTGAAAGACACCGCGAGCCTTCCGCAACCAAATGCGTCGCCAAGGGGAGGACGTGCGTTTCGGGATCGGCTGGTTGCCCTTCGGCGTTGGCGGGGGGCTGAACCGGCCAGACTCGTAGCGTGGCGTCCGCACCCGTGGCTAAGAGTTGGGCATTGTTCCGTGTGAATGCGACCGTCAGCAATCCGATCGGCGTTTTGGCCCCCTCGGGGAGATCTTCTCTGGCATACGTTCGAACGCGCTGGCCGTCGGACATCGACCAGAGATGGACCAGGCCATCATCACCACAACTTGCCAGCGTGTTGCCATCTGGCGCCAGCGTCAAACTTTTTATGGGCCCGTCATGAGCCTCCCATAGACGCTCAAGCGATATGGGCTCGATTGCAAGATTGTCTTTCTCGCCTGCCCTCGCGACGACAAGGGCTCGCCCTTCGTTGCCGATCGCCGCCTCCAGCACCCCCGCTGGTTCGTCGAATCGTTCCAGCATGCGACCGTTGCTCGCATCGTGAATGCGAATCTGTTGCCCTCGAGCAATGAGAAATTTGGTGGCATCGGGGCTGAAAACAACCCGTCCCGCCGGCCCGTTGGCAGGCAATTGCTCGTTCTGGCCGGGCAGGGAGGTCAACAAAGTCTTCTCTGCCACGCTCCATACATGCGCCCGCCCCGCGAGATCGAGAACGGCAAGCTGCGAACCATCGGGAGTCACCGAGAGGGAGACTTGTTCCGCTGCCGTGAAGCCTGCCGGAGGATTGCCCGCTGGAATGGGATCAGATGGCGTCAGTCCGTTTTCCCCCAGCGTCCAAACCGCAAGTCGATCGCTGCCGCCAGCGACCGCAAGCTGTGTCCCGCCAGTAAGGAAAGCTATATCGCGAGCCGCCTTGGGCAGCGTCAGCGCATGCATCACAGAGAGCTGGGTCACCCGTCCCGAGCGGTCGTCGCTGCCACTCAAAACTCTCTGGCCGTCTGCCGACATGTCCACGGCCGTGATGGCTCCGGTATGGCCGGCATGCCGTTCCAATTCGATCCCCAGCTTGGTGTCCCAAACGCGGATCTGGTGATCTTCCCCTCCTAAGGCCAATCGCGTGCCATCGGTATTCAGCGCGAGTCGGACGATGGGAACAGGCAACTCCCAAATCTGCGCGGGTGCGACCGACGCCATGGGCGCTGGGGGGACAACCCAGGTAAAGACCCTGTTGGAAGCATCGACGGCATAAATGGTCTTGCCGTCGGCCGTTACTGCCAGCCGCGACTTGTCTGAGGTCGAGCCGGTAAATGTCGCGGCGAGTTTTCCATCGGCAAGATTCCAGAGCTTGATCGACTTGTCGACACCTGCCGCAGCGACCCGTGTGTTGTTTGCGACAATCACGGCACTTGTGACGCCGCCTGGGTGGCCGTCGACAATATGCAGCAATGACGGCTGGAAACGGTGAATGGCTCCATCGGCGACTCCCGCTACGAGGGTATCTCCCACGAATCCGATCCCCCTCCACTCAACCTGGCTGGAGGCGATCGATTCCAGCCGTCGCGATTTGGCGACATCCCAAAGCACAACGCCATCGTTCGCCAGGCTCACCAGGCGAGTCGCGTCGGCATTGAATCGAATGTCGATCGGGTCGGCTGTGTGCCCGGCAAGGGAGGCCAGCGCCGCTCCGTTGGAACCCTGCCAGATCTTCACGTTCTTGTCCGTGCCAACCGAGGCGATCGTCTTCCCCTGCGGCGCAATGGCGAGTCCCGTAACCGGGGCGCCATGATTGATCGTCCGAATCGCCGCCCCCGAGTCGGCATTCCAGGCACGCACCGTACCGTCTGCCGAAGCGGAATACAGTACGTTGCCGTCCACGAGCAAGCTGCGGACGGCGCCGCCGTGGCCGGTAAATTTACGAAGTTCGGTGGCATCGCTTAGTTGCCAGCAGCCAATCACATGATCGCTCGTGGCGGCAAACACCTGAGTCGCTGTCGTATTGAGTGCCACCGCCGTCACGGGGCCAGCGGCGGCAATCTGGGCCAGCTCGGGGAATTTGGGGTCGGCAAGGTTCCAGACGCGGACGGTGTTGGCCGCATCGCCTGAAACCAGATGTCGCCCTCTTGAATCGAAGGCGATCGCATTGACTGCAGCTTCGTGTCCGATCAATCGCCCGATCAGCTTGCCGTCTTGCGCAAGGTCGCGGATCAGGATCGCGGGCTTGCCGTCGACCACGCCGATGCTGGCGGCCAATTTACCCGCGGCATCGACAACGAAGCGCGAGATCGGCCCGCTATTGTCCTGAAATAGGCTAGGAGCTTGCGGAAGTTGCCACCAGCGGAGCGTGCCGTCCGCGCCTCCACTCAGCAGGTGCTTCCCGTCGGCCGAGAATTGCAGCGATGCAATGGAGCCGTCGTGTCCTGCCAAAATGGATGGTGCGGCGAGTCCGCCGGCAACAGGCTGATCGCCTTTCCAAGGCGCTCCATCGGCCATCGTCCAGATTTTGATCAGGCCGTTGGTCGTGGCGGCGGCGACGAGCCCATCTTCCCGACCGAGAGCAACACTCGTCACCGCTTCGGGAACTTCAGGCAGCGCGCGCACCTGCTGGCCATTGGCAGCATTGAACACCCGCACGCTCTTGTCGGCACCACCCGTAACGCCCAACTCGCCATTCGCGGTGAATGCCACGGACGCGACGCGGTCGCCATTGCCGTTGAGAGGCGCCGCGGGCTGGAGAGGTTGTTGCCATACTTTCAACGTGGCATCGTCCCCGATGGTGGCGATTTTCGCACCATCGGCACTGTAGGCAATGCCTCGAATTCCCGCCCGGTGGGCCCCGATCGCCCCTTGCGCCGTCCCGTCGTTAGGGTTCCACAATCGCAACTCCCCGGCAGCATCTCCACTGGCCAGTTGCCCGCTATCGGATCGAACCGCCAATGCGCTGAGAGGGGTCGCATGGCCGGCGATCTGCCGCACCGGCTGGCCGTTGACGGCATTCCAAATGCGGATTGAATGATCGGCAGAGCCGGTGGCAATCCATTGGTTATTGGGAGCGTACTTGGCGGCGATCACGTCGTTGGCGTGCCCGTTCAGGGGAACAGTGGCCACAGGACGTCGCCACACCCGAATCGTGCCGGCATCATCGGCGGTTACCAAGCGCGCGTTGTCCGCGTGGAACAGAACCGACCGCGCCGGTTCGTCGTGGCCCAGAACATGGAAGCGGTCGGCGCCATCCGTCAGATTCCAGAGTTTGATCATTCCGGTTTCGCCGACGGCCGCAACGGTCGCATTGTCGGGACTGATGGCAACGGAGTGCGTGCTGCCAGACATGCCTGCCAGTTCCGTCACCGGCTGTCCATTCGCAACGTTCACCACCGTCAGCTTGTTGTCGCTCGCCAGCACGGCGAATTGGTTGTTATTCGTCAGCGCGAGCGAGCGAATCGGCGTATCGTGCCCTTCGATTTTTCGTAAAGGAGGGCTGGTGAGTTGCCAAACCTTCACCTGCCCTTCTTCGCCGGCGCTCACCAATTGCTGACTGTTGGGATGGTAATACAATCCCCGGGACGGACCGATATGCGCGTGAAGCACCCTTTGCACGGAACCGTCGAGAGAATTCCACAACCGAATCACCCCGGCGGTATCGGCCGTGGCAAACTGGTTGCTGTCGTTTCGGATGGCCCCATGCAGAATGGGCTGCTCATGTCCGGTGAGCGTGAGGAGCACTTCGCCCGTTTCCAGATTCAAAACGCGGCCCAAGCGATCCTCGCCCACCGCCAACGCCAACTTGCCGTTGGGGCTGACTGCCACATGGTGCAGCACTCCCTGGATCTCTCGGAAGTCACGAATGGGATCCGCCTTGGGCAGGTCCCACATTCGCAGCGTATTGTCTGCTGCCCCGGTGACGATTGTGGAACCATCGGGGCTGATCGCAAGACTGAGAATCTGGCTGGTGTGCCCCCTATAAGTTCTGATCTCCTTGCCGGTTGCGCTGTTCCAAACCTTGAGCGTGCGGTCGGCACTGGCGCTCACGACGTACTTCTGGTCTGGAGAAAACCCAACCGAGTTCACTGCCGCCGTGTGCCCTGAGAGCTTTGTGGGGAGCGGCGGCGTTTGGCTCCATGCCCTTTGCTGATTGGTTGCAACGACGGCCAGGAGGAGGCCTGCGTACCAAGAAATAACCGGTATAAAGAGCTTGCAACGTGCAGCAAGTTTCATCTTCCCTGTCCTTCGAAGCGTGCCAAGTGCACAGATCCCGGTGCCTGTAGAACAGAGTCTATGCACTACGGCAAATGGTATCCACGTAATTTGACCGTTATTGGGATTTGACGATTCGGCAAGGATGGTTTCGGAAGAAGTGGCGTTTCTCCCCAGAAACGGCCGCATGTCGGCTCTTGTTTTCTGGTGGTGTCTTGCCCCAGGAAGGTGGGCGTCGTTTCTGATTTCGCCGTTGTCATTCGGTGCCCGCGACACGGTGTGGCTGCGAACTTAGGGCGTAGGGCAACTTTCCCGATGGAAGTCGCTGCGCATACGGATTGGCATCCGAATCCGCACGTCGCGCCGCTTGCTCATCATGCACGGCAATGCCCAAGATGTCGACCAAGATCAGGACGTTGGACAAAGGCCGCCCCACGGTGAATTGCCAGTTCACCGTTTATCGTGGCAGTTGCGGTCCGGTTGTGCTCTTGGAGCAGGATGTTGGGGTTGGCTCGCCGCCCAACCGCGGATGGTGGCAGGCCACAATCGTGGCCGGCGTGTCCTGCCGCTCATCGAACGCCTTGGCCAATCACATCCATTGTTTCGGTCCGCTTGTACCTTGGGGCGTTATCGCCTCTTTCAGCGAATCCAGCTAAACGCGAAGGCACCATGCGGACGAGCCCCGTGATGCATGACATCGTCAGCATGCTTGGCGGGTGCCCCCTTGTCGATTCGAAGCGAGAAAGCCCCTAACAGCACCCCCGACTTTGGCACGGCAATCGGCCAAGAACTGCCGGTAAGCTCCGTTGAATTAGTTGAAGAATGTGGGCCAGACTGGCGCACATTTCCATCAATTGATGGCGGACCGACGGCCTTCGTTCTGCACGCTCACGGCACGGCACGAACAGCGACAACCTTCGCGCGCCATCGATTGCATCGTCGGCGAAAACTGCTGGCCGACACCGCGTAGAGGCGTCCGGCACGGCGTCAGGTAAGTCATCGTGACAGGCTGTCGAGGGAGGATCCGTTTTCGGCGTTATGCCTGGCCGACCAGTTCGGTAATCGGCTTGCCGTGCTCGACCAGCCGGATCGGACGTCCGGCCCGATCGCGCAGGAATGACTGCCGCCCGTCGATCCCCAGGTGATGATAGATTGTGGCCGCCACGTCCTCGGGACTTAAAGATCGTTCGGTCACATAGGCGCCGTGCTCATCCGACTTGCCTATCACTTGGCCCATGGGGTACCGGCCGCCGCCGATCAGGACACTGAAGGCATGGCCCCAGTGATCGCGTCCCGCTGCGGCGTTCATCTTTGGCGTTCGTCCGAATTCTCCCATCGCCACGACCAGCGTCTTCTCATAAAGACCCCGGTCGCACAGGTCGCGCACGAGCGACGCGATGGCCCGATCAACTGGAGGAATGAGCAATTTGGCGCCTTCCTCGGTGGCGTAACGATTCGCCGTGCCGTGGTGATCCCACGGTTGCGTGTTGACCGTCACAAACGTCACCCCGCGTTCCACAAGGCGGCGCGCCAATAGCGCGCTTTGGCCAAATGTGTGACGCCCGTAGGCGTCGCGCAGCGAATCCGGTTCGGCGGAGATATCAAAAGCATCGCGAACTTGCGGGCTGGTGAGCAATTCGAAAGCCGACTGCTGATGCTGGCTCATATCGGCCATGGCTCGATCGATTCGGCGGCGCTCGGAGTCCAGCGTGGATAGCAACCGTCGCCGATTCTCTAAGCGATCGAACGTGAGATCCGCGGGCAGCGACAGGTTTTCGACCCGAAAGCTCGCCAAGTTGGGATCGGCGTTGACAATGAATGGATTCGCCCCGCCGCCCAAGTATGCCGCGTAATGGAAGATATTGTCGGTCCCGCCGCGGAGATGGGGCGCCGCGGCATAGGCGGGCAACCCCTTGGCATTAGACCCCCGTACGGCCGCTGTCACCGACCCCATGCTCGGCCGGCGCTGAACCAGATTGTCGGGCGCGTTGAACGCCGGCCCCTCGAAACCGGTCAGCATCCAATGGTTGGCCTTGGTGTGATCTCCCGAACCGTGGTTGACGCTCCGCAACACGCAAAGCTTATCGGCAATCTTCGCCTGCTCGGGCAAAAGTTCGCAGAACTGGATGCCCGGCACGTTACTCTGAATCGCCCCGAAAGGTCCGCGATATTGAGCCACGGCCTCGGGCTTGGGATCCCACGTCTCGTGGTGTCCCGGGCCGCCGCTCATCCAAACCAGGATCACGGCAGTATCTGCGGTTGGATCGACTACCGCCCCTTCTTGCCATCCGCTTGTGGCGGCCTGCGACTTGAGTTGCAAGAATGCGGGCAAAGTCAGTCCGCCGAGCCCGAGCACGCCTGCTTGAACAAAACTCCGGCGCGTGATGCCCTCGCAATCCAACGACGCACCACCGGTAACTCGCAACATTTCGAAGGCCCTCAAACGGAAGTCATGCATTAGAGCCTCTAATTTAGCCGCTTCCCGCAGTGACAGACAAGAGAATACCTGCCGGAGTGGAATCGCCGGAAGCGGTGAGCCGGTTGCCTGTCAAAGGGAAGCGAGTTCGACGGTCACGAGCAGTTTCCGACGTAGAACTGAAAGTCGATTTCACAGGGACGGGTTGAAGGCCGGGCGGATAGTAGTCTGCAATAAGCAGTTGGCTCAGCGTCAGGCTGCAAACGGCAGTTGCCTAGTAAAGCATGCCACCAACCGAGGGTTGGCAAAGCGTTTCGAATAACTCAAAGTGGAACACATATTGTTGCGAGCCAAGGTACCTGGCCAAAACCACATCAAGTCCTCCGAGCGGGAGCGGCTCATCAAACTCGGCAAGTCACTTGCAAAGCCGTCGAGGAAATCATCGCCCCCGTGACCCCCAGCGACCTGGTACCGCTGGCTGCCTGATGAATAAAGCAAGTCGCACCCCAAGAATCCTCAAAGCGGGAAATGCAAGCCAGGGAGATTCAGGAATTGGTGATCGAGTTCGCCAGGAAGTCTGGCTTCGGCTACGCTGAGCATCTGGAAACGTCGGCCGACCCAAACGCATGGGTGTCACGAGGAGTTCGTGGAATGGAGCGGGCTGTTCGACCCCCGTTGACTTCGCCCACCCCCCAACAGGCGATCAGGGAAATGAAAAAGGGGCTGCCAGATTGGCAAACGATGAAGTGATCTGGATTAAGGAAGGCAAGAATGCTGCTCTCGCCCGAGGATGCCGAACTATTCTTCAAGCTGCATCGGTCGCTCATGTGCTTTGTGAACGAGCAACTGCAAGTCGTGCCCGGCATAAGCACACCAGATCAGTTCGCTGTGCTGCCGCCCGAGACAATGCTCGAGGTCCGTAGCGAATTCCTCAACGAGACGGATTTGATCCAGTCGTTTGTCGATCAGAATCCATTCGACTTGGACGAAGTAGAACTCGGCATCGTATCATCCTGGCAGCATCTGGTGGCAGGGAGGTTCTTTATCTTCCGCTTCCTCAAAAAGTACGCTGTGTTCCTTGCCACCAAGGAACCACCCACAGCGTACGGGGTGGTATCGCTCACCGAACCGTTCGAGGAAATCGTCGGCCCCCACTTGCCCATCTGGACGCAAGCCGTGCTGCTGCCCTTCAAGGACAAGATCGTCCATGACGGATTGCTGTACAGGTACAACATCTCCTTCGGTCCCGGCGCTCGCCGGAACCTCAATGAATGCTACAAGGAAGCGAAGGAGCGGTTGGGGATTGTGACTCAACTGCCGATTGGTTCTCAGTCGATGCCTGCAAAGAAGCCACCGAGAAAGGCGAAGACAAAGGCCGTACGTAACGCAAAGGAAGTCACACAGGAAGTTCTGTGCGTAATCGTTGGCATGACCGACCAATTTTGTCGGGATCACCTGAATGATGAATATGCCTCGCTTTGTCAGAAGTTGGCCGAAAAGCTCGCCCGCAAGCGTCCCTCGCCACTGCTGCGCGGTCATCCGTCAACCTGGGCGAGCGGCATCGTGCGAACCATTGGTTGGGCGAACTTTTTGCACGATCCCAATCAGCAGCCGCACATGCGACTCATGGACATCGATGCCTGCTTTGGAATTGCGGAAAGCACCGGTGCCGCAAAGCTGAAGGAAATCCGCACCATGCTCAGGATCGGGCAATTTCACCCGCAATGGACTCTGCCAAGCCGATTGGACAATAATCCATTGGTGTGGATGTTGGAAGTCAATGGCTTCCTGATGGACATTCGCCATTGCCCACGAGAGGCTCAAGAAGTTGCTTTCAAGAAGGGGCTGATTCCGTATATCCCAGCCGACCGGGAATGAATATGGCAAAGAAATCGAAGCAGAAGAACGAGTTCGAGGGGCGCTGGCGAATCACCTGGATGGACCAGTGGGAGCAGGACTACGTGGACGAAGAGGTCGAGGGCTTTATCGAGTTCGATCCCCAGGGCCTCGGCTCCTTCCAGTTTGGGTACATGCAGGGAGAAGTCGACTACCGCCCAGCGACCCGGGATGGAAAGCCAGCCGTCGAGTTTTCCTGGGAAGGCGGTGATGGTGCTGATGGAACCCCGCTGACCGGACGTGGCTGGGCGGTATTCGGTGGCGATGAAATCCATGGCTTGATTTGCATTCACCTGGGCGATGAGTCGGAGTTCAGGGCTCGTAAAGTAGCTGCCAAGAGCAAACCCAGGAAATGACTGGGACTCCTTGAAAGGAAATTGAGGCACGGCAACATAACCGGTTTCCTTAACAGCCAGCGAAAGAGGCGCCACGCGGAAGGCGAGTCGTGGAAGGCCGGCTTTCGAGCATTACCCAAGCCAAAGCGGCAAATGGCCGCGCACGACATTGGCATGCAGTTTCGCAAGCTTCAGTGAAGCTTTTGGGCCAAGCTCCGATTGAGGTTCACCCGCGCAAGGCATTAAATGCCAGTCTGTTAAGAATCCATGAAGAACCAATGAAGATTGTTTGCGGGCAATGCATCCAGCAACTAGGCTCAACTCTAGCCAAAGATCTCCCATATTGCATATCCCCTTCCCGCTGGACAGCTTCGCAAGTGAGTTTGAGTAAATTCGCGAAAGACGCGGTTTCTCACGGCGCTTCCCGTTCGCTCCGGCAGCGGTTGGAGGCCGTGTTGCATTGGCTGCCTCTTGCGGCCGGGCAACCCGAGCAAAATGTGGAGTATGTACACCAGTTGCGCGTTTCCACTCGTCGAGCCGGCGCGGCTCTCCAACTCTTTACCGAATTGCTCCCCAAGAAACGCGTCAAACGGCTCAAATCACTGTTGAAACAAATTCGGTCGTCGGCCGGCGATGCGCGCGATGACGACGTTTTCCTGGCTCGGCTTACCGTTCTGGCAGCAGACCAACCGGCACTCGATCCGCTGATCCAGCAGTTGCGCGAACATCGGGCGGCAACTCAGGCCCAACTGGTCCAAATCTGGCGAAAGATGACCAACAACGGGCATCAAGCCAACCAACGCAAGCCGCGGAAACGCGATTCGAGCGGCCTTCAAATCGACGCTTTCGTCGCGCGCGTTCGCTGGCGAAGCAAGGATGCAGAGCCCAGTTTTCATCAAGCGGCCGTGCGCTGGCTCAGGCCCATTGCCCAAGAGTTTTTCGATGCCCAACCTGGCCCCGAGTCCCCCCCAGAGAAACTGCACGAATTTCGGATCGCCGGAAAGCATCTCCGTTACGCATTGGATCTGCTCGCTCCGGGATTTTCGGGCCGCGCCGTCAAAAAAACCATCAAAAGGGTGTCGAAGCTCCAAGACCGGCTGGGTTGCATCAACGACCACGCCACAGCCATCGAACGCTTGGAACGCTGGCTGACCCAGGATCACTCGGCCGACCTCAAGAGTGTGCTCAGTTCACAGCTCGATGAGGAACGCGCTGCCCTGAAGTCGAGTTGCGAGGAGTTTCATTGCTGGTGGACGGAAGCCAAGGCGGCCAAACTCCGCGACCAACTTTCCGCATTGATCGAGTAAATCCGCCGCAATTCGCGGGCCATCGCCCAAATTCGCAGAGCTTTGCTGACGAATGGTTGCGGAACTCATCCGTCGCTCGGGGCAAATTTAGCTGACGCTAAGGCGGCGCGGTTTGCAGAGCTTAGGTGCCTGCCATTCCGGATGAATCGTTACCCATGAGGATCAACGATGCCGGATCCGTTGCCCAGCCTTTACCGCACAGCGAAACTCAAAATCAGCCAGTAGAAGTTGCGCCGTCTGATTGAAGCAGAAGGGCAAGCCGTGCGCCGCGAGATGCAATGCCGTCAAATGTCGCGGGGTTGGTCCTACCAGGATTGCCAGAGAGAGCAGGGGCCCACGCGAATCTAAATCGGCTTCGGCGGCCACGCGGTGTGGGTCGGCTGGCTTCGTCCCGGTGGCGGTTTTCTGGTTGTTCGAAACGGGCGTCGGCCCAGCCTAGTTCCGTGCCAGCACCTCCGGCAACACCAGCCCGCCGTCCCATTGGATGGTGCAATTGGGCAGGGCCTGGTGGAGCAGGTCAATGCCGCGCTTGGTGAGCTTGGTGCCGCGCACCTGCAGACGCCGCAAAGCCGTGCATTGGCTCAGATGGGGCACGGCGGTGTCGTCGATCGGCGTCTGATCGAGATTGAGATTCTGCAAGTGCTTTTGCCGCGGCAACTGGGCGAGGGCGGCGGACTCAAGGGGTGTTGAGTTTAGCAGTAGCCGCTCCAACCGAGGCGTTCGCTCCAAGTGCTCCAGTCCAGCGCCCGTGATGGGACATCCAGACAGAGTCAGGTCCCAAAGAGCCGTCAGTTCGGGAAATTGACTCAACGCGGCGTCGTCAATGCGCTGACATCCATAGAAGTCGATCGACCCCAATGACTTCAACGCAGACAGGCGGCCGAGTCCCTCTCCCGACAAATCCGCACCAGCCAAATAGAGACCGATCAGGCTATCAATCTTTGCCAGGTGCGCAATCGCCTCGTCGGCTCCGGACAAATTGCGCCAAACTAGCCGCCGCAGGCAACGCGCTGCTGCCAGCCGGGCCGCTTCGCTAGCTGGCGGACTCGCAGCCGAGAAGTCAATCGTTGCTACCGCCGAGCGGACCGGTTTGTCCGATTCGGCGTAGGAATTATCCTTCAGCAGCACCCGCGCCTGCTGCGCCACGGCCCAACGCACCAGTTCCTGCTCCGCCGGTGGGAGTTCGACTGCCGGGTGGTCGATGCAGGTTCGCGGCAATAACGTCTGGAGCCGGCGCACTCCCTCGTCACTGAAGCCAGTATCTTGCAGGTTGATATAGCGGAGTTGCCGCGCCGCTTTTAACACGTCAACCGTTCCGTCGCCGAAACTGGTGCCCTTCAGGTTCAAGTTTTGAAGGTGTGGCATTCGCTGGAGCGACGCCAGGCCCTTGTCGGTAATGGCATGACAACCCTGCAAGGTCAGATAATTTAAAAGGGGGCAATTCTCAAGCGCCGTCAAGCCGTCGTCCGTGATCGAGGTTCCGGCCAGGTTCAGCTGGGCGAGTGCCGGCCAGTTTCCCATGATACGACACGTTTCGTCGCCAACGTTCGTCCCGTAAAAATCCATTTCCCGGACGCGTTCCCAGCGCACCATGGAGTTGGTGACGGCGTCGGTCAGAGCGGTATTCATCAGATACACAACCTGACAATTCAGGTTTTGCAGTTTTGCAAGATCCTTTTGGGAGAGGACGGTCACTCCACGGTTCACCAACCGGTCGAGGGTTTGTTGAATCGGCGCGATCGCATCGATTACGCCGGAAAGTGTTCGCTGGGACTCGACAGTTTCGATAGCAACAACGGCAAACGGCTCGTTGGGCAGATCGGCAGCCGTGCCCACCGTTTTATCGCTGCTAGCGGTAACGACGAAGACCTTCCCGCCGGCGGCCAGCACGGCTTCGGCGGCGCGACGATGGACGGCGGCGGGATCGGGAGCGTTGCCCAAGCCTCTGTTGATGACGGATGGCGAGTCCGGTACCGCAACGTCCAGCACCTCCGGCAACACCAGCCCGCCGTCCCATTGGATGATGCAATGCGGCAGGGCCTGATGGAGCTGGTCGATGCCGCGCTCGGTTATTTCGGTGCCGCGCAAGTTCAGACGTCGTAGACTCACGCACTGGCTCAGGTGGGGCACGCACGCATCCACAAGCGGCGAATTGTAAAGAGTGAGGTAGCGCAACTGCTTGAGCGGAACCAAGTGGCGTACGCTCTCCGCTTCCAGTGGCAAGGATTGCAGCGACAAAATCTGCAGTTGCGGCGCTCGCTGAAGATGCTCCAAACCAGCCCCGGTGACGGGGCAGCCATCCAGGACGAGGCGCCATAGGCAAGGGAGTTTGGGAAACTGCCGCAGGGCATTGTCGTCGAGACGCGGATTCGCACTCAAGCTCACTTGTTCAAGCGACGTCAGGGAAGACAAGCGGCCCAATCCCTCTTCGGACAGGTCCGACTTCTCCATCGTGAGCGACACCAAGCTGGCGACTTTCGACACGTGCGTCATCGCTTCGTCCGCGGAAACGAGGTCGGGCCAGATCAGACTTCGCAGGCTACGTGCGTGCGAAAGACTCTCCGCTTCGCTCGCTGGCGGACTGCCCGCCGCAAAATCGATCGTTTCTGCAGGCAATAGCACTGGCTCGTCGGGTTTCGCCTGGGAGTAATCGGCATGTCGAATGCGCGCCTTGTGCCCCAGAGCCCAGCGGACCAGTTCCTGCTCAGCGGGTGGAAGCTCGGCTGCCGGATGCACGATATAGGTCTGCGGCAATCGGCTTTGAAGCCGTCGCGCTCCTTCGTCGCTAATCTGAGTACTTTGCAAGTTGATGTAACGAAGGTGCCCGGCTGCCGCGAGCGCGTCAATGCATTCGTCGCCAAGGTTCGTACCGTACAGGTTTAAATGGCGAAGCTGTGGCATTCGCTGGATTGAAGCCAGGCCCTTCTCCGTGATGCCTTGACAAATTCCGAGATTCAGAGTGTTCAGGTTGGGACAATTCTCCAAGGCCTTGATCCCGTCGTCCGTGACCAGGGTTTGGCCCAGATTCAGCGTGGAAAGGGTTGGCCAGTTCGCCAGCACATGACAGAATTGGTCGCCCGCGCCCGTATAGGAGAGTTGCAACTCGCTGACACCTCGCCACCCGGCCAATGCATTGGCGCATGCGTCCGTCACGCCGGTTCTATTCAGGCTTACGACCCGACAATTCAAGTTGCTCAGTTTTTCGAGGTCTTGGTTCGATAGCTGAGTCACTTGACCGTCTGTGCGATCGATCACCAACGCATCGAGCGATCGTTGGATCGGCGCCATCGCGTCGATCAGGCCGGAGAGCGGCACCGGAGAATTGAAAACCGTGATCTTCCACACCGCAAACGGCTCGTCCGGCAAATCGGCGAGTTTGCTCACCGTTTTCTCTCCCGGTGCGGTAAGGATTGTCACCGTCCCGCCGGCGGCCAGCACGGCTTCGGCGGCGCGGCGATGGGGGTCGGCGGGTATCTTTGCGTTGGCGCGTGGCCAAGCTGTCCCCGCAGGAGTCTTGGCCGGTCCACCCTTTACCGGCGGCGTCGTGGTCCGCTCCACGCTGCCCCCCTCGGGAACGCGAACGCGTGCGACTTCGTTCCCCTCCTTGTCGCGGACGATCAGCCAGATGCCCAACACCATCACCAGCACAACGCTGCCGATCACGCTGGCGAAGAGCGCGACAGGCGGTTTACCGCGACCGCTGGTCAGGCGGCGAAGCGTGCCGATCTGGTCGCTGAGATTCGGGGCGAGCCGCGCGGCGTGGGCGCTGGTCATGACTTCGGCTGTCATGCGGCTGAGCGTCGGCTGCATGGCCGTTTGGGGCGCCGCCACCTCCGACGGCGCCATGACCGTTGCCGACGGCAGGCCGTGCCGCGTGTTGCCAAAATGTTCGATCGAGCGGAAAAACTCCGAAAGCTTGCTGTCCTGGTCGCCCAGGTTCGCGCTGGAACCGCCGTCGGCTTCGTCCGCGCGTCGCCATGCTTCCAGATCGGCAATCAATTCATCGGCGTGCTGGTAGCGTTGATCCGGCGCCTTGGCGATCATCTTCTGGAAAATGCGGTCGATCTCCGCCGGCACGTCGGGGCGATTATCGCAAAGCGACGGGATCGGCGCGCTCATATGCGACAGGATTTTCTTGACCGCCGTCTCGCCGTGATAGACGCTGTCGCAGGTTAACAGGCGATAGAGCGAGCAACCGAGGCTATAGATGTCGCTCCGCGCATCGCAATCGTGGGTGCTTTGCGCCTGCTCCGGCGGCATGTAGTCGACCGTCCCCATCACCTGCCCGCTGCCGGTCAATTGGTGGTCGGCGTCGTCGGCCGAAGTGTCGAAGCGGGCCAGCCCCATGTCGAGGATCTTGACCGTACCCTTGCGGTCCAACAGCAGATTGGCCGGTTTGATGTCGCGGTGCACCACACCCTCGGCATGGGCATAGGCCAGCCCACGAGCAGCCTGCAGAATATAGTCGACCGCGGACGCGACGGGCAGCGGACCATGTTCGTGCGTGAGCGCCGACAGGTCGCGGCCGGAGATGTGCTCCATCACCAAGTACCAAACGCCTCGCTGCACACTGGCGTCGAATGCCTGGACGATATTGGGATGGGCCAGCTTTGCGGCGGCTTTCACCTCGCGTTGGAAACGTTTGACGGCCGCCTCGTCCTTGGTCAGCGCGGCGGGCAGCAGCTTGATCGCCACCATGCGGTCCATATGCCGATGCTTGGCGCGAAAGACCTGCCCCATGCCGCCGGCGCCGATTTTCTCCTGCAACACGTAGTCGCCCAGCACCAGCGGCATGGTCGACTGCGACAGTAATTCCTGGGCCTGAAATCGGGTGAGCAGTTCGCGTTCGACCAGCAGGTCGGCAAAGGCCTGGCGTGTCTTGGGACGCTCCTGCGCAGGCAGCGCTTTCCAAATTGTTTTCAACTCGTCGGCCGACAACAAACCCGTCGCGACGATGGCCTTTCCAAGTTGATCGACTGACATACCCCCCCCTTAGTTGCACACCCCTCAACAGTAGCGATTGCCGATATTAGCATACCGCGCGTTCGCGTCGCAACATCGCACAACTCGGGCCGGGCGAACTGGAAAAGAAAGATATCCGTCGCGCACGCGGTAGCGTTTCAAGAGACAGGGAAATCCGGCCGGTCCTTCCCGATCAACGGCCGAGCAGGCGATCGACCGCCTCGCCCAAATCATCTTGTCGCATCAAGCTTTCCCCCACCAGCATGGCGTCGATGCCAGCCGCTTCCAGCCGTTCGACATCGGCCCTGGTGGAAATTCCGCTTTCGGCCACCACCAGGCACTCGGGCGGCAATTGCTGGCGAAGACGCAACACGTGGTCGAAGTCGACTTCAAAGGTGCGCAAATTGCGATTGTTGACGCCAATCAATCGGGCGCCGGCTTCAAGTACTCGCGGCAAATTCTCGGGTTCGTACAACTCCACCAAGGGACAAAGCTCCAACTCCAGGGCTTGGTTGTGTAAGCTGCGGAGTTGACAATCGTCGAGGCATTCGGCAATCAGCAAGACAGCGTCGGCGCCTGCCGCGCGGGCTTCCCAAAGCTGGTAGGGATCGAGGATGAAGTCCTTGCGCAGCAAGGGCAAATCCACCGCTTGGCGCACTTGGCGCAAATATTCCAGCGAGCCCTGGAAATAAGGCCGATCGGTCAACACGCTCAAACAGGCGGCGCCATGGTCAGCGTAAATGCGCGCGATCTCCGTTGGATTGAAGTTCGGGCGAATCACGCCCTTGGAAGGGCTGGCTTTCTTGATCTCGGCGATCAGACGGATGGGACCATCCCCGCTCAGCGCGGCGAAAAAATCGCGTGGCGGGGGCGCCGCGGCAACCTGGGCTTCCAACTCTCGCAGCGAAATTTGCTCGCGTGCGGTGGCGATCTCTACGCGTTTGTCGGCGACAATTCGGTCGAGAATGGTTCCGGTATTCATTGGTGCCTGGCGATGGTTTCGAGAGTCTTGCGACATTTGCCAAGATACCTCCTGCGGCTTTGGCGGAGAAGGCGCCATCCGCGCGATCGTCATGACCTGACGCCAGTCGTGACGTTGCGTCGCGATGACCGCGAGGGCTCGTGCGTTCCGCGCCATCCTTGACCTGCTTACAACCGGCGCAGGCTGTCAAACTCGCCAAGAACTGCAGGGCGGGACGCTCGGCAGTCGATCAATTCCCTTGTCGGCGAGGAAGCACTCCAGCCATGGATTCCCGCCCAGAATTCGTCCGAAGTTTTGTCGGCAACTGCCCCCACGCCGACCTTCCCTTGCGGTTTCGATGCCATGATGAAAACCCGACGTAAGTCCAGCGCTTCGGTTCAGTCTCCCCTGGAGACGTACTTGCGCGAGATCAACGAAACCGCTCTGCTCTCGGCCGAAGAAGAACAGCAACTGGCCGACGCCATCGCCGCTGGTGACGTGGAAGCCCGCGACCGAATGGTTCGGGCAAATCTGCGGCTCGTGGTGAACATCGCGCGAGGGTACACGGGCAAGGGGCTAGGGCTGCAAGATCTCATCGAAGAAGGCAATCTCGGGTTGCTGCGGGCCGTGGAAGGCTTCGACCCCGCGATCGGCACGCGGTTCAGCACCTATGCCAGCTATTGGATCAAGCAGTCGATCAAACGGGCGCTCATCAACTCGGCAAAAACCATTCGCATTCCCGCCTACATGGTGGAATTGCTTTCCAAATGGCGGCGAGCGAGCGCTCGCCTCACCGAAGAATTGGGTCGCACCCCCACGCCCGAAGAAATTGCACGCGTCCTGGGACTGCAACGCAAGAAACTGCCCATCATCAAGAAGGCCATTCGCATCTACAATTCCACCCCGCAAACCGATCAAACCGAAGCCGGTTGGTCGCTCGGCGAAATGGTCATGGACGAACGGGCCAAGAATCCCGAGGACGAACTGCTGGAGGTCGATGACCTCTCGCATGTGATGCGGTTGCTCAAGACGATGGATGCCCGCGAAGCCACGGTATTGCGGATGCGATTCGGCCTGGATGACAACGAACCGCGAACATTGAAAGAAATTGGCGAATCGTTGGGACTCACGCGCGAGCGCGTGCGACAAATCGAAACCGAAGCGTTGCGCAAGCTGCACACGTCGTTGGAAGGCGAAGAACGCCCCGCTCCCGCCAAGCCTCGCGTGGAATTCTAAAGAGCATGCAATGATGTCGGGTCGAAGGCGGCTGTGATGCCTTTCCAGTCGTGGGACTCGACGATGCCACGAATAAAGCAGGGGCCGGCATTGATCGCCCCTCGCGCCGGGGCGCGAAATCGGCCGCCGATTGCGCCCGCGGAGTTTTCGCCTTGCGGCCATATCTCTGTAGCGAAATCCTGTTCCGCTCGCATACAATCGTAGGGATCGTGGTTTTGGCCGTTATGGCGCCCCGCATTCCACCGTGAGCTGAACTGTGTTGCGAGCTTCAGTACACCTCCCCCGGCTCTTAGTGCCACTGTTCTTTTTTGCTCCAACTGCCTTTGGACACGACGCCCTGGGGTTTCGAGCCAACGTCCAACCGCTGCTGGAAACCCACTGCTTGGAATGCCACGGCCCGGATGTGCAGCAGGCTGGTTTTCGCTTGGATACCCTGGCCTCGGACTTTACCGACGAAGTTACCATGGCCGCGTGGGTAAAGGTGCACGATAAGCTGGCAGCGGGTCAAATGCCTCCCCCGGACAGCGAGCGCCCGCCGCAAGCGGCTGCACGCGCCGCCACACAGTGGCTCCATCAGTCGCTTTCCGCCGTTTCGCTCGATCGTCAACGAAGGCAAGGCCGAGTCGTATTGCGCCGGCTGAACGGCACCGAATACGAAAACACCCTTCACGATTTGCTCGACACGCGTATTCCCCTCAAGGAAATGCTGCCCGAGGACAATTCATCGTCGGGATTCGACAACGTGAGCGCCGTGCTCGAGGTTTCCGCCACGCACCAACTGCTGTATCAAGAAGCCGCCGAAAGGGCGATAGCGTCGGTCGTCCCGCAACACCCCCCGATTCCGTTCAGGGATCGGCGAACCGGCCGAGAAATGTCGGAGAAGGGACCAAATTTTCGCCAAACTCTCTCGCGAAGTTGCCGGCTTGAGGGCGATGCCCTGATTTTCTACAGCAAGCTGCCGCGTTACGGCTTGTGCTGCACGGCGTCGGTGCCGACTGCTGGACGGTATCGGGTGCGGATGTCGATTGGCGCCGTGGGCGCCGAGCAAGAAACCGTCCCTGCCGGATTCATGACCGTGGAGCAAAGTGGCCGCGAAGGGCCCGTGTTGCGGGAGATGCGCGACATCCCGGTTGGCCCGCCGGAAGTGATTGAGTTTGAGTTCGACTTGAATCGACGGCAGGCTTTTGTTGTCAACATGCTGAGCACTTGGGACATTCGCGCCTTCCGAAAACCTATCGAGGAATACACGGGCCCCGGGTTGATCGTGGAGTGGATCGAAATCGACGGCCCCATCGATCCCTTCCCGCCGCCGCGTTACGAGCGATTGTTTGCGGGCGTGCCTCTGCAAGCAAAGTCGGTTGTCGCCGCGCTGGCCGCGGGGCGACCTGCCCCGCGAATTCCCGAAAACCGCGCCGAGTTCAGTTGGCTGGCGGACCCGCTGGTGCCCGCATCGGCAAATCCAAAGGAAGACTCCGAACGATTGATTCGCGATTTTCTGCCCAAGGCATTTCGCCGCCCGGTGAGTGAAGAATTGCAGCGGAATTTTGTCCTTCGCGTTCACGATCGATTGGATCGCGGCGATTCGTTCTACGACGCCATGACCTACGGCTACAAATCCATTCTTTCTTCGCCGCATTTCTTGCTGTTCCAAGAGCCGGGTTCGTCCCCTGCCGATGAACGAGGGAATCTGCAGTCGCCTCGACTCGATGATTATGCGGTTGCCAACCGGTTGTCCTACTTTTTGTGGTCCACCTCGCCCGATGAAGAATTGCTCCGGCTGGCGGAACAAAACCGATTGAGCAAACCGGAAGTCTTGCGGGCCCAAGTCGAGCGGATGCTGGCTTCCCCACGGGCCAGCCGGTTTACCGAAAACTTCACCGGCCAATGGCTTGATCTGCGGAAGATTGACGAGACGATTCCCGACCCGCAACTCTACGGCGACTTCGACGGGGTACTGCTCTGGTCGATGCCGCGAGAAACGCACCTGTTTTTCGAGGAAATTCTGCGGCACGACCGCAGCCTGCTGGAATTCGTCCATTCCGATTGGACCATCCTTAATGAGCGGTTGGCGGTGCATTACGGTATTGAAGGCGTCAGCGGAAACGAGTTTCGAAAGGTGATGTTGCCTCCCGGCACGCATCGTGGCGGAGTCATCACTCAGGCCAGCGTGCTCAAAGTTACGGCCGATGGCACGCAAACCTCGCCAGTGCTCCGGGGCAAATGGGTGCTGGAACAAATTCTAGGCACCCCCCCGTCGCCTCCGCCCCCCGACATTCCGGCAATCGAGCCCGACATCCGCGGAGCAACCACCATCCGCCAGCAGCTTGACAAGCATCGCAATGTGGCTGCCTGCGCATCATGCCATGTGCACATCGATCCGCCGGGTTTCGCGCTCGAGTCGTTCGATCCCATTGGCGGTTACCGCACGTTCTATCGAGCGTCTGCCCGAACGCCCGGGGGCATTGTCCAGTTGCCCAATTACACCGGCCGCGCGTTTTATCGCGGCCTCGACGTGGAAGTGGGTGGCCAAACGCCTGACGGCCGGACCTTCGACAATATCGACGATTACAAGCAACTGCTGCTCGAAGACAAAGATCAACTGACCCGCAATCTCGCCGAGAAGCTGCTGATTTACGCCACAGGGGCCGAAATCCAGTTTGCCGATCGTGAAGTTGTGGAAGAAATCGTGGATAAGCTGCGAACAAAGAACTACGGCTTTCGCACGCTGATCCACGAAGTCGTTCAAAGCCGGATTTTCTTGAACAAGTAACCGCGATGCTTCGGTGGCGCAATGCCCGGTTACTAAGCAACACCACTTTCAGACGCAATACATCCAGCAAGTTTCTTCGCGGAGCAATGGACCATGCCCATCAAACCCTTGAATCGGCGCACGTTTCTTCGCTCGTCGGGCGTGGCCATTGCCTTACCCTTGCTCGAAGCAATGGTTCCCGTTAGCGCTTATGCCGCCAAACGCGCCGCGCAGTCGCCCAAACGCTTGTTGCTTGTGGGGCGTCCCCTGGGAATGTATGCGCCTTATTTCTTTCCGGAACAGACCGGCCGCGACTACCAGCCGAGCCGCTACCTCAAGTTGCTGCAGCCCCACCGCGACCAGTTCACGGTCTTCTCCGGCATGTCGCACCGATACGCCTCGGGGCACTTCGCCGAAGTGGCACTCATGACCGGAGTGCGGTCCGAAGACGTTCGTGCCAACGACATTCGCAATGGCATTTCGCTCGATCAAGAGGTGGCCTCGCACATGGGTGGCCAAACTCGCTTCAACTCGTTGGTGATCGGCGGCGGGAACGCCGCCTGGAACCGGCGCGGAGTGCGCATTCCTTCGCAATCGCGCGCAACCCAGGTCTTTCGACAGCTCTTCGTCAGTGGCACGCCCGCAGAACAGGAGGGCGAATTGCGGAGAATTCGCGACGGGCAAAGCATCCTGGACGACGTCCGCGGGCAGATTCACGCGCTTAACAAAAAGCTCAGCGAGTCGGACCGACAGCGCTTGGAGTTGTATTTGTCGTCGGTTCGCGAGGCCGAGCAGCGATTGCAACAGGCTGAAGCGTGGAGCACGACGCCCAAACCTCAGGTAGAGTTTCCCGCGCCCACAAGCGACTTTGGCGGCGCGCAATTGCTCGAACGTACCCGTCAATGGTTCGATATCGTCCACCTGGCCCTGCAAACCGATTCCACCCGCGTCATTTCGCTATGGCTCAGTTCACAAGAGCGTCCCGAAATAACCGGCGTGACGCTGGCCCACCACGATGCCTCGCACCACGGGCAAGAACCCAGCAAGCTCGAACAGCTTTCCCGGATCGAAGAGGCCGAATTGCAACTGTTCGGCGAGTTTCTCGAAAAAATGAAACAAGCATCCGAGGGCGAACAAACATTGCTCGACCGCACGGTGATTTTCTACACCAGCAACCTGGGCAATTCTTCTTCGCACGACAATACCAACCTGCCCATCCTGGTGGCCGGAGGCGGCTTCAAACATCAAGGGCATGTGGCCTACGACCGCAAGAACAACACGCTCCTTTCCAATCTGTTTGTTCGCATGCTGCACCAGTTGGATATCGAGGCGGAATCGTTCGGCGCCAGCAACGGCGTGGTCAGCGACATCTAAGGCCGGTCCGAAACCGTCGTCTCGCATCCAAATTCCCTCGCCGCACGAAGCACCCTCGCAGTTCGCGAATAGGTTTGCGAGCCAGATCCAGCCCAACGCAGACTCAGGCGGCGTGCGTGACGGGCTTGGGGAAGGAAAACGCGCGTGCTCACACGTCGGCGTCAGGTAAGAGCGTGCTCCGCAGCAAGTCTTCCACGGTGCGCACGTTGGGAATTCCCACGAATCCATGCTGCTGGGTGTGGGTGGTCCGATGCCCCTTGCTGTTGGTGCCCACGGTAACGAACTCGTCGAAGATCAAATCGCCGTCGCCGTTGGGATATTCCACGCGCCGAATTCTCGTCAGGTCAGCGGGGCTATAACTCCGCACGGTAACGCTGCCCCGCCAGCCCGCTTCCCACAAAATGGCGCGGCGATCCGTCAGCGCGTAGCAGGTTCTGCGGGCCTTGCGCCGCATCCAATAAGGCGCCGACAGCATTCCAAATCCAATCAACACAAACGGCAGCCCAAACAGCGGGAAGATCAGATTGAAGGCCCCCATTCCCCCGTTGCCACCGCCGAATAGCAGTCCCGAGGCGGCCGCCATCCAAAAAATAGCAAACGCCGTCCACGGAATGCCGAACAGCACAATCGGCAGCGCCCCCTTCGCAAATCGGCTCGGTCGCGGCTGTCCCGTCCAAACCAGCCGCTCGCCGTCGCGAAGTTCCGACCGCACCCGCTCGTCCATTTCCGCCGAAAGGGGATCCTGGTCGAAACGGTCAACATGCATGGCATGCAGTCGATTTCGCATGGCGTGATTCCCGGTCAGAAGGTTTCGCGACGATTTCAAAAACCCTGGGGAAATGGTCATGTCTTTTGTCGCCAGCGAAAGTCAACTACCCGACAAGCTGGTATTCGATCGTCCGGCCAAATTCTTGCGAACGGCACGTGATTGGTCAAACCTGGTGGGAACGGGTAACCGTTTTCGACAGGTCTTGGCCTAGCCATCGGGCAATCGGCCGCTCCTTCGCGGTTGAAATTACAAACATCCGTTGTCGGGGGGGGAGGCGGTTATCGATTTGGCTCGTCCCATAGTCGCGTTGTGCCAATAGAAAAACCGGCTTTAGAGCCGGTTTTTCCAGGTGAGCATTCAGGTTGAATCGAGCTGCATCCGACTTGGCGGGCCTGGTTTCTTGCTGCGAATGTTCGTTCGCGTGCCAACTTTTCATGCAGGCTACATCGCAGTGACGGGAAAACGGCCGGACCCGGGAAGTCCGGCCCTTATCTGCGGCCCCTCCTGAGCCGTCCCATCAAACCGCCGCTCATGGCGAGCGGCGGGTTGGTTGCCACGCAAGTTGCGGCGCGGCATCGATTCCAGCTTATACCAATTCTTTGCGGGCGCTGATCAGCGTTCGCAGGCGTTCCGCCAACAACGCGGCGTCGAATGGCTTCTTGAACGTTTCGTTGATGCTCGAACGATCGAAACTGGTGCTGCCGCCGTCGTCGGGCAGCAGAGCAATCAGAATCGTTTCCGCAAATTCGGGGTTGCGGCGCAGGTTTTGGCAAATCTGCAGCGCTTCGGTCCGCCCAATCGAAAAGTCCACGATAATGCAATCGGGATGGAAACTTTCGGCCTGGATACCAGCTTCAAAGCCGCTGGCGGCCACGCCGACCTTAAAATTGCGCTCCATCGGCAATTCGCGTTTCAGGTTCTCGATAAGCACCTGATCTTGAGCCACGACCAGCACCTTGGCCATGGTTTCATCTTCCAGTTCGCCCAAGGGCATACCATGCTCCTTGAGGAACCGGATCAGGTACTCGCGCGGGATGCGGCGGTCTTGCGAGCCAGGGATGCGGTATCCCTTGAGCCGCCCCGAGTCGAACCATTTACTTACAGTGCGCGGTGCTACCTTACAGATCTTGGCGACCTGTCCAGTAGTGAAGACCTTCATTGCAGGCTCTCCATTCTTGATTCGGTTGGAACTTCGTTTCAGTTCGGTCCGAGGCAACCGGCTGAAACATCACCGCCCCTCGTTTCCTTCTCACCGGCATCCCGCGTCGGGCTACGTGGAACCGCCGGCTGGAAATCAACTGGGTCCGGGGCGTACATTGTGCTTCTCCTTGGCGATTGGCTCAGCTCCGTCTGACCCGCGCCGTATGGTGTACATCGGCAATCAAAGCAATCATCACCCAGGGAAAATCCGTAAAATAGGGAAGGCGTGGTTCAGCCCGCTCAGGGCGGATGTTCACAAACATCCAATTTCCTGTGCGGAATGATGTAGTCCGAGGGGGGGGGCAGGGCCGCTATCCGCGCCAAGTGGCACAGACGCGGCGGTGGCAGGCGCCGCAAGGCATGCTTGACCGCTGGCGGACCGGAATGCACACGTTTGCCAGGTATTCGCCACGGCAAACGAAGCCTATTGGACCGCAAGCAGTGATCCCCCCTATTACTCCAATCCATCCCTGCGAGGCAGTGGCTCCAACACTGCTCCGCCGGATCAACCTGTCGAAGTATTTCTTCGAATCTTGCATGGGAGTTTCTTTAAGCTGTTTCTCGCAGTGGTGCGGAATGAACCGCGCCTAACGGCATTGGGGAATGCGCCGAGCGTAGTGGAAATGCACTCCCTGCAGCTTGGGCTTCGGTTTTGCCGAAGCGGACTCCCCTTCACACTCGCCCCCTCGGGATGACACGCCAACCCGGTTGTGACTCGATCATCGTGACTGCGGTTGCCATCAGAATGATGGCGCGCCTTCCGCTGCCTTTTTCAATTTTTTTGCGGCCTTTTCACGGCAGTCCCCGCAAAACCAGCATGCTTTGCAAATTGTGTCGGAAACGGTCCGGGGATTGCTATCATTACAGGCTGCCGTCTCCCCTGGTGGGAGCGCACTGTTCACCACCCGCAGAATAAGGAGTGTCAGCCGTGATGCGAGCCATGGTCGTACTAGCAGTCGTCGTCGTCGGACTGGCAATTGCCCCCTCGGCACAAGCCCAAATCTTTATGCCGGGATATGGGTATCAGTACGGATATTCCTACTACCAGAGTTATGGATACCCTGGGTATTACGGAAATCCTTACTATGACGGCGCTTACTACCCTCGGGCCTATCGACCTTACTATTACAACCCCTATCCTCAACCGATTTACACAACTCCGCTGCCTTCGGCCACCGGCAACGCGTTTGGCGGAGCTCGCAACAATGGCAACTACTGGTATTGGCTGCAGCAACAAGCCAACCAGGGTCGCATCCCGCAATCGGAAGTTAATCGCATGATGTATGGGCGGTAGCCGACCGTTGGGTCCGCCAGACCTCGGGAAATTGCGGCGCTGTCCCACGAGCGAGTATCCCGTGACTCCAAAGTACAACGGCGACCAAACGATCTACCCAAACCTCCCAATGCCCGCATGCGGTTGTCTTGACGTCGGTTTATCAGACCTCTAACATCTTCTGGCTAATTTTCACCCCGTACATGTCGCTTCGAGTTGCTCCTCGCAAAGTTCCAGTAGTCCCCCGAGCCCTTCAGCCTCTGGCTGAGCCAAGGCTGCAGCGGCCTGTACCTTCACGGCGAACAAGCACTTCGAACGTCAGCGAGGGAACGAAATGAGAAAGGTCTTGAAGCGATTGTTCATCAGCGTCGGGCTCGTACTGCTCGTCGTGGGATTGCTGACGGGTTGGGCCTATCTGGCTTCGCAGCAGGTACCCGACTTCTATGCGCAGGCGACTGAGCATGCGCCCGCGGATCAAGACCAGAAGTGCGATGCCTTTCTCACAGAAGCCACGGAATTGTACAGCGAATTGCAGCAGGCGGGACGCTGGCAAGCAGTTTTCACCGCTGAAGAAATCAATAGTTGGCTCGCCGTCGACGTGGTAAAAAACCATGCGCAAAGTTTGCCGCCCGGAGTGAGCGAGCCGCGAATCGCCCTCACTGAGGGCGGAGCCAAACTGGCTTGCCGGTACGAAACTCCCCGCTTCACTACGATTCTCTCCCTCCAACTCGACGCTTATTTGGCCGAACCCAACGTCATTGGTTTGCGATTTCGCAAGGCGAGAGCCGGCGCACTCCCGCTGCCGCTGGCCGACATTCTCGAAAGCCTTGCTCAGGAAGCCAACAAACACAACGTGCCCGTCCGCTGGTTGCAGGCCGATGGCGACCCCGTGGCGTTGATCAGCATGCCTTCGCCCGGCGACAAGCAGAAACTCGTTTACGCGGTCGATACCTTAGAGATCGGTCCCCAGGGAATCTACGTCTCGGGTAGTTCTTCTCCGCGCGTGGCTCAGTCTGCCCCCCCGCCAACTGTTCCCGAAACATCGAGCAAGTAACCGTCGCGCTCGCGAGTTAATTGGGCTGCCATAGCAATTGAAAGTATTCGGCAGCATCTCTCGCACACTCGGCGGACGCTGGCTCTGCATCTCGGTTCGACCGTGTTAAGTGCATGGTGCCGCTCAACTTTTCGCCAGCGAGAATCAGCGTCAATCCGCGGTCGATGTCCCCCGTCACCTGGCAAATTCCGCGGTCCCAGCGATGTACCGTGCCCCGTCCGCCAGAAATCGCTCCCTCGTACTCGAGGTAAAGCTTGCGATGGTCCGGTAATCGTTCCACGCGAAGCGACACGCCAGGCTGCGGTAAGTCAGGCAGCGCCCATGTCCATAGCGCGTCGCCCGCTTCAACCATCAGATCCCAATGGCTGGGACGGGCCGAGCCTGGCGGGAGCTCATGATGAAGCAGGGCAAACCTCACGACAGAATCCACGATCGACTGGGAACGAAAGCCGCGCACTGCGAATGGAAATTGGGAACGGCTAACGGTCGGGCGTCGATTCTTGCAGAATTGCTCGGTACTGCGCGCGTGCGTGCTCGTAGGCTTCGGCAGCGGCAGGCTTTTCCCAATCACGAATCTGAGGTTCTTTTTGCTTCCAGCAAACGTCCACCGCATCCAGGCACCACTGGGCACTGCGTTGGCTGGCCCGGATCGGTTTGCCGTCGACTTCCACAAACACCGGGTTGGTATGCGAGGACGGAAAGATTCGCAGCGCGACCCAGCTCGATTGCGTCGGCGTGTAGTCAAACGAAACATCGTGCACGCGCCCGTCGGCTTCGATTTCTTTGGAAGCCACTGCTTCGCCATTGACGATTAACTCCACCGGCACCTTGCGACTCTCTCCGATTCTGGCCCGCTCGACATGCCAATAGGGCTTTTGGTCCAAGGGACGCCCCGAGAGGTCCGGGTTCGGTCTTTCGTCCAACATGGCGGCGGCAGAGGCGGTGACGCGCAAAGACTCTTTGGCCTTGGCTGCCAATACGCTGGCGCGGTTGTCCTGACCCGGTTCGCCCACCCCCAGCCCATTCACTTGAAAATCAAACAGGTGGCTCAATCCTTCGCTCACATAGCTGCGGCCATCGCGCACGCCATGCACCCAGCGATCGTAATCCAGCGGTTGATCCGCGGGTAGCTTGACGTACGACCGCCCCAACCCCACTCGTTCGCCATAAATGCAGGGAAAGTCGGTTTCGCCGCTGATCCGGCAAGTATAACCGCAATTGAGCGTGTGGTACCAAATATTGAGTTCCCACACACTGGGCGTATCGACCGCCGAGATGAAATCGCACACCCCGTGCGTGACGTCCACAATGTACTCGTTGGCGCCAATGCCGTCGAAAGGCGGCATTTCAAAGGTCGGCAGATTCGTGGCATTCACCTTCAGTCCCCAACCGCTGTGCGAGAATCCCACCACGCCGCCTTGTTCCTTTCCCCACTTGAGAATTGGTAAATCCCAAGATGGCCACTGGCCGATGTCATCGGTCTTGCGGCCCGCGAAATGCCCCTTCTCACTGCGAAAACTCCAGTCAAACTTCACGTCGCTGGGATATTCGTAATCGTCCTCTTTCAATCGCAACAGGCATAAGTGGCCCGCATGCTGCGACGGAAAACCAGAAACCTCGACGTCGTACCGCATGAGGTGGCTGGGCGTGGAAAGACGATCGATCTCGCCGGTGAAAAACTGCTTTTGGTGATACCAGCACGGCCCCCACGAAAGCACGCAGCCCACGTTCAAATCCTCCCCCTGAATGTGCCGCAGCATGTCCTCGGGTCGCACGCCCTGGGTGGGCACTTCATAATGTTTGCATCCAGCGGCGTGCACATGATGATCGCCGGAATACCAGCCGTAATCGGCCAGGCGAATCCAGCGCCGCAACCGGAACGACTCGGTATGCGCGGCCGGCGACGTGGCCGCGTCATTGGGAGTCGCCGTTCGGGTTCCTGGCACAACCAATTTTCGCTGGTCGACGAGGTACTCCGGTCCACGCGTAAAAGTCACGTTGTAATCGCCCGGCGGCAACAACACCTTTTCACCGCTCGCGCGATAGATTTGCTCGTGGAAGAACATGTCGGGCGCGAGTCGGCGCGTCATGGCGGGATAAACTCGACCTTGCCGATCGCGAATGACAAACTGGCCCATGGTCGGCGCGCCATCGTGATCGACAACATCAAAGACGACCTCCATGGCCGGCGCGCATTCGAAGAGCACATTGAGCTCGTTGCGAAAGCCCAGGTCTTGTGTTCCTTGCCCGACGTCGAACATCAGCTTGGCTTCGCGCCGCCCGAAGTCGCGACTGTAAAGGGAAAGCAGTCGATATTCGACCTCAAGCCCCGAAAGGTTCTTCACCAAAGGCTGCTTCTCCACCAGTTCGATTCCTAGCCAGTTGTCGCGAGGCTGGGGCGGATCTTTGACGACGGGACGATGCGCTCCGCTGGAGAATTTAGGATCGACGGAATTCGGGCTCAAACAGCGTAGCGGCGCCGTGACGCCCGCTTCGTTGACCACTTTCACCAGGAAGGTACGCCAACCGTGCTGATCCAGTTCCGCCTTCGCCGGGCCGGGGGCAACGGTCACCCGGCTTTCGGGATTGATGGAAACCACCGCCAAACACAGCGGATCGAGAGCCGCTTGAAGCGCGGTCACCGCCCGCGGGTCGTCGTCGATCCCGATGGCCTGAGAAACGGCCTGCTGTTGTTGCCGTGAGAGGGGTGCCCCGGCGACCTCCAAGGCCTGAACGATCCGTTTCACCTGGGATTCCAGCGGCTGCCGTTCCACGCCGGGCACAGGGGTTATCGGATCAGCGAATGCGTTAGCGAAACCACTCGCTGCCATCGCCAATGCGAACAATAACGGCCACTTGGACAAACGTTCCACGATTGTCGGCATGCACATCGCGACTTCTCCCCGGCAAACGTTCGGCGAAACCGGAAACGACTCGCCTCAATCATGGAGTTTGCGGCGCGAATTCGCAAGAAAATTAGACGTCGCCCGCCGCACGGCCGCGGCGCAATTCGCGCTTTCGTGGCATGCAAACGCTGCTTATTCGATCAACAACAGCGCCAGCCCCAGTGCGGCTGCCTGCGAAAGCCCCCGATCGGCTTCCATCCGCCACGAGTAACCGCCCTTGCCGACGTGGAACTCGCATCGCAGCCGATCGCGATCGGCTGCGACAACATACGACAGTTTCCCCAGCAAGGCTTTGGTTTCCCAGCTTTCGGCCGCAATGCTGGCCAGACGCATCAACGCCGCCGAACGAATTTCGACCATCAACAGCCGTTTTTCTTCGACCGTATTTGACCGTGAAGGACGGCGAAGCCCCTCGGGCGCAGGCCTTAGCATTTGCTCCAACCGATTGCGGGCCAGTACGCCCACAACTGCGTGCAAGGCCTCGTCGTGTTGGACAGCCAGCGCCTGAGCGTCAGGCCCCGCAAGGTTTCGCAACCAGCCGTTTGGGGGAATTGCCAGTTCAGCCGCTGCCTGCCGTTCGGATGTGGCAGCTGGAAAGGCAACCCGAGATGGCTTGGGGGAAGCCTCCTGCGGGGATTCCTGCTCATTCGGCGCACCTGATGTTGCAGCCAGCAATTCGCCCAGCAAGGCAAACCAATCCTCCGGCTTACCGCCCGCCGTTGAAACGGTTACCACGGCGGGCGGGCGGCTTCCCTCCACGCTCATCGCCACGTGCAACTGGCCGCGGCACAGTCCGTGAATGGCTTGGCGAACGCATCGTTCCCCAATCGGCAAATCCGACGCGCCTTCCGGGCCGGCTGAATTCTCGTGGTCGGTCGGCGTTAGCTGGGCATGCCAACCGGTGTTGGTTCCGGCAAAGAAGGTTTCACGAAATGCGGCTGCGCTATCGTTGGACGAACGCAAATCCAGTTCCAACCGAAAACACCGCTGATCGCTCGCAGGGTTATCGCCAACAGTGTGCGCAAAGCCCGGCGGCTGTGCTCTCGCCTCGGACAAGTATGCCGAGTTCAACTTCGCCAAGGGCGATCCGGCACGGGGCCGCAACTTGGCTTCAACCGCCACTTGCGCTTGGGCGTTGAACGACCAGCCCAGCGTCCAGTCCTCGGTATCGTGCAGCAGGCGCTCCAATCCTGCATATAGCCAGGCTTTCGTGGCGGCCGAGGCCGCTGGGGTTGCCGCGAGCGCGCGCGCTTCTGCCTGGGTGCGCTCGCGAAGTTTGTCGATTGCCCAAGTTCGATACACTTCGGGCAGGTTTTGCCAATGCAGTGCGATGCCCAAATCCCATTCGTTGGGCATCGCGTCAAAAATGGTCGCGGGATCAGGCCGCGCCCCGTCCCTAAGCAACTCTTCGGTTTGAGCAACATACAACCATCCCTGGCGCTCGAGGGCATAGCCTGTCCATTCCCCGCGGCCGAGTTTCCACAATCCGGGCAGCACAAGTTCCGCCTGGCCGATCCACGGCTGGGCGACGGCCAATACGGCGGCCGCATCACGCACTGGAATCAATAGCATGGGCGCCAAGGTGATGCCGTCGGTGCGCAGCACGATGCCCCCTGTCCGCGAGGGATCGAGTCCGTCAATGCTCTTGATGAGCGTTTTGCGCGACAGGTATTCGGGCAGGGTGTTCGCCAAGGGTTGGCCAATTGTCGTCAAATGGTCGCACCAACGATTCCAGGCAGCCCAGCGGAGCACGGCTACTTCGCACCAGGTCACTGGGGGTTGCTTCGCTGGCGATTCAGCCAGCAAAGCGGCTGGCTGAACAAGAAGCGCGGCGCAGCATGCAAATAATCCTGCTCGAATGCGATTCTCGCGATACATCGCCGCTTCTTTCTCAGCCGCAGGTTCTATAATCGGCAGCAGCACATTCCGTACCCAGTGCGGCCGTTAACTCGCCGTGTCGCGACGATCGGCAAATGCATTGCCGCTTCACCTTCGTGACGAGACCACCAATCGCGCGTTGCCGACCATTAGCGGCCGGCTTCTTGCTTTTCCAAGAAGAGTTTGAGTTGCCGTTGCATTTGTTCCGAAAACGGCTCGCGTTCAACAGCCATGATTTGATGCTTCACCGCGTTCTCCAGGTCGCCGGCCGCGTAGTAACACCGCCCGAGCGTGTCGAGATATGCCGCCGTCCCGGCTTGAAATTCCAGCGACTTCAGCGAAGCCTTGACGGCCTCTTGATAGTCGCCCTCGGTGTTGCCCACCAGCCAGGCCAACTGGTTGTAGCTGGTGGCGTTGTCGGGCTCTTGTTCGATTTGTTTGCGAAAAGCAATCACGGCCGAGCGAATCAGCAACGACACCCTCGCTCGCTGTTCTTCGGTTTGATCTGGCAGCCGATACAGCGCAATGAGGGCATCGGCGTCGGTTGCGTCGATGGCAATCGCGCGCTCCAGGTATTCCTCATGCTTTTTGCGATCCACTCCGTCGTAATGCCGGGCGTAAAAATAATACATCCGGCTGCGCGCCGTACTCACTTCTCGGCGGCCATTCTGGTCGGCGGCGCCCTCCATCTCGTTCTTTTCCATCGCGGCAACAGCCTCTTCAAACAATTTGGCTGCGTCAAGATGGCGCCCCATGTCGTGCAAGGTTTCTGCCAGCAGAAATCTCGCGCTCAATGCATTGGAATGCGTGGCGGGCACCAGCCGGGTAACAATCCGGAACTCCTGCTCGGCCCACTTCATCAATCCCGACTGACGCAAAAAATACGCCTCGCGCAAATGTCGCAGGCTGTCTTCCCCCGAAGCCGCCGCGGCCTTGGCGGCCCATTGCACAGATGCTTCGGTCTCGCCTTGTTGATCGCGAGCTTCGGCCAGCGCGTACATCAGCAAGGGTTGAGCAGAAATCACGTCTTTGTGGCGATTTTCCAATTCATCCAAGGCGGCAAAACCTCGCTGCTCGTTCAGCCAGCGAAACAGTTGCAGCAGGCTATCGGAACTCGCGGGCGACAATTCCACCACTTCGGCGAACATCGGCTGGGCCTGGTCGGATTCGCCCAGTCTTGTGAGCAGTTCTGCCTGGTATTGAACGAGCCCCAGCAACAACTGACGCTCCGAGACTCCATCGCGGCGGCGTTGATATGCCTTGCGTGCCTGATCCACATACTGGGCCCACTCGGCCGCCGCGACTCGAGGTGCTTCAGACTCCTTAACAAAAGTGTGCAACCATTGGGCGGCTACGCGCTGGCTTGGCCCCAGTTTTTCCACGATCGCCTCGCGCCGCCGCCGATCGATCGTATCGCTGTACGATTTCTGCCGAATCAGCAGCAGCGCTGCCCGGCGCGACAACGTTTCCGACGGTTCGAATCGCGCGATGCGGGTGAGCGGACCGGCGGAAAGATCGCACGGCAGCAGCGCCAATTGCTCTGCCCGTTGCAATCGCGTCTCTTCGGACTCGTTGCCGTAGCCCTTGAGAATACGTTGAACGTCGGGATCGTCGGACTCGTGTTCCCAGTTGAATTCGATCCGATTGAGCAGGAATTTTGCTCGTGCGGCAATTTCGATATCGGGGTGCGACTGCGCGGCGACCAGCGCGTCGAAGGCTTTCGCACCATAAGACGACAACAATTGCTGCGCCCGTTGACGCTGGAAGTAATCCTCGGATCCCAACTCTCGAATCAGTTGATGGATCTGCTCGGTCTCGCTATTGGCCTCCGCCGGATGGAGAATCGACCTCGACTGGCCCCATGCAGCGGGCGATTGCACCACCAGCACCACCGCCGCGCACAGTATCCAGCGCAACAACCCCTTGGGACGATGTATCTTCTCGCCAATGGCTGTGCTCGCCGCTGAAGAGGAATGAGAATTGGTGATGCCCAGCTCCGGTTGGCGGAAGTCGCCTGGGGTGATGCTGCGCATGGCCCTCACGCTTAGGTTTGGGGGGAGCGGGATGAATGTTACGGTTCGGACACCACCTGCATGCGTCGTGCCTAACTCCCTAGCATAACCGAGTTTGAACGCATCGAACAAGACGAACCTGTTCCCGCCCCGCATACCGTGGGCCTGAAAACTGCTTTCGCGTTCTCAGCCGGAGATTGGGCCTGCTTTCTCGCGCGTCACAATCACAATGCCAGCGGCTACCAAAGCGCCGCCGGCCAACAACCACGTGCTCGTCGGGTTGCCACGCAGCCACACGCCAAACAAGATCCCAAACAGCGGCTGGGCAAACCCGAACACAGCCAGTTGACTTGCCCGATGGTGTCGCAACAGGTAAGTCCAGGCAGAAAAACAGAATCCAGCGACAACAACTCCTTGGTACAGCAGTGCCATCAGGCTGGTGGTGGTGATGGTCAGGCCGTGTACGGGCTCGATGGCCAGCCCTGCTAGCAGCAGCAGCGTGGTTCCGAACAAATTGCTCCATAGCACCAGCTTACCCGGCTCGACAGTCCCCAAGGCGTACTTGGTATACACCACTTTGGTGGCCAGAAACCAACTGCTCACGAAAACCACCACATCGCCGAACAGGCTACCCACGTGAATGGCATCTCCGGGGCTGCTGCTGGCGCCGAGCACCACGGCCAATACGCCGGCGGCCGAGAGCCCCAGCCCCAGCGATTTGACGAGCGACAAGCGATCTCCTGGCAGGACAAAATGGGCCAGCAGGGCAACCCACACGGGGTTCGAACCCACAAGCACTTGTCCGTGCGCGGCCGAGGTGAATCGATGCCCCCAGTGAAACAAGCCTATCTGCATGGCCAGCAACGTTCCGCAAATCAAGGCGGGCTTGAGCTGCGTGGCCTTCAGTCGCATGGGTTGGCGATCCCACAAACACCAGACAGCAATGAAACCACTGCCCATGGCGAATCGCGCGGCGGCCGTGAGCAACGGGGGCCAATCATCTTGTGCGAACTGAATGGCCACGGAGGTTCCGCCCCACAGCATGGAGCACAGCAGGGCGAGCGCCGCGGCCGGAGCGGTGATCGGCCGCAGCAGCGACGCCGGACCGATCCCAGGCGTTGAAGGGGAAGCGGTGGCGTGTCTCATAAACTGCGCTGGTGCGACCCCGGCGGCAAGGAATCTTTCTGCACCCGTTGGCTCTGTCGGCCGATACCGTGGGGCGTAATGGCGACGGCAATCATTCTTCGTCGACTTCGGCTGGAACCAGTGGGATTCGAGAATCGATCAACAGTGCCGCAACACCGCTAATGAAAAACGCGCCAGCGGTTACCGCAAACATCCAATCCCATCCCAACATGACGAACATCAGTAGGGTATTCGAGGCGATGCCAGCCCCAAAATTTCCCCACATGTTTCCCCAACCCAGCGCCGAACCGACGTAACGCCCTGCGATATCTTGCTGGAATGCCCATACGGCGGGAACCCCCAAGTCGGTGGCAAATGCCACCAGCGACAATGCCGCCACGGAAATCCACGGCGAAGATCCGCCCTCGCTGCCCGATCCGCTCCACCATAGCATGTCGGCCAGGCACACCAGGTAGCCGGCCATGGCGAGGAATCGCGTCAGGCCCATGGGCAAGGCGCGTCCCCAGCGCATGCCAAACCGGCGCGTCATCCAATCGGTAAGCGGTCCGCCCGCCAACATGCCGATCCATCCCACGGTGATCGGCAGCGATGTCATCAGACCTCGCTGCTCAATCGGCAGGCGGTGAACCTCGTCAAGGTAACGGGGCAAGTACGTGACCAGGAACACCCAACCGTAGTTGGTGGTGAACTGCGAAATCGACGTGAGCCACATGTTGCGACTGGTAAGCAATGCCTTGAATGGCAGACCGCGAGCGTGCCCCTGGCTGCCCGCAACGCTCGGCGGCCGCCCCCGCTGAATCAGGGCGAGTTCGGCGGAATTCACCCGTGGATGCAGGGCCGGTTCGTCGTACACTTGCCACCAAAACAGCAGGGCTACCAGCACCCCCAGCGCTCCGTACACGTACATCACGTCGCGCCAACCTTCGCCGTAAATTCTGCGGATGCCCGGAAAAATGACTTCCAGTGTCAATCGGTTGAGGCGTTCGAGGGCATCGCGATCCAATTCCTTTCCCGCCACCTGCAATTGCTGTTGTTGCCTTCGCAATTGTTTGCCTTGCGAAGGCAACTGCGGCAGCACGGCGTTGAACACGTCGTCACTAAACAAGTCGGGTTCGACCAGAAGATCATTGAGCGCGGCGCTGATCGCCTCGCCGGCTCCCTGATCGGGCTCGGGGATATCGCCAGGCAAGGGCGTTGCTTTTTGCGGGTCGCCCCCCTTCGCCGCCGCTGTGTTCTGGGCAGTTTTCAGTGCCTGCCGATACGATCCCGCGAGTTGTTTCAGCTGTTCGGCGGCCGAGGTTTCCATACGCTGCAAAATTGCCCGTCCGGCCTCGGCTTGCAACCGTTGATCGTGGTTCGTGGGTGTATCACTTTCGGCCAGTTCGGCCGATGCCATCTCAAACGCGGTTCGCGGAAGCTCAAGCAAATCGCGGGGCCCTAGCAGCGAACGGATCGTGAGTGGCACAAATACCACGATCAACAACGCCGTGAGAAAAGGGGCCAATGCCCCGCCCACTCGGCCGCCCATGGCCACCACGCTGCTGGCCGTTCCCCGAGCCGTGAAGGGCACCCATTTGCTGATCATGCTCGCGGCAGTAGGATACGCTCCTGCTTGCCCGAATCCAAAACCAAGGCGAAACAGAAACAACGCGACAAAGCCCGCCGCCAGCCCGGTCAGGGCCGTGAAGGCCGACCAGACGACAATGTAAATCGTAAGCATTTTGCGGGCGCCAAACCGGTCGGTCAGCCAACCGGCAGGCACTTGCCCTAGCGCGTAGCTGTAGAAGAAGGCGGACAAAATCCAGCCAATCTCGGTATTGCTCAGGTTCAAACCTTGGCGAATGTATATCTCGGAAATCGAGATGGCAAAGCGGTCGAGATACAGCAGCACCGCCATCAACGTCGCGGCCAGCACCACCAAAAATCTTTGTCGAGTGGGCCGGACTGTAGACTCAGACATGCGAATTCTCGCGAGCGAGGAGTGCAGAGGATAACGAATACCGGAGGGGGAGACTGCCGCAGGCAAGTGCTCGCCAATGTAGGGGGCGTGCCATCCATGTGCAAGCAAACACGCCGGCCGGCCTCCTCGCTGCTCTGCGGCCGCGCTACGAGATCCACGCTGTGGAAAATGCAAGAAACCGCCGCGCGATCGGCGATTTGAGGCTCAAACGGTACGTTGCGCGGGGATGAATCGACCGTTCCGTCCAGTTTGGCAGCGGGCGACACGGATTAGTTAATGGTCCGCCGCGCCATGTTCCCTGCGGCGATGAAGCGTCACTCGGTCGTCGTCGTCTCTGCCGGAGCGTAGTCGTAAATGCGATATTTCTTCACGAGTTTCGCGCCGCCTTTTTCCAAGCCCATGCGCGCGAGATCGTTGGCCTCCGAGATCCAAGAGAATTCCGCTTCTTTGAATCCCAGCTTCAGTCCCTCGGGAACCAGACCACCCATCAGCACCAGTCCAATTCCCCACCTCTGGAATTCGGGCACCACGTCGATGCTGATAATGCGAATGCGACTGAGTTTGCGTCGCGCCGCCAAAATGCGGAACACGCCAAAGGGGAATAATCGCCCGTTGATTTTCTTGATTACCGGATTGAAATCCGGCAGGCCCAGCACGCAGCCAATGGTCTTACCCTCCACGTCGGCGGCCAAAGCCATTTCTGGCACGAGCAGATGCTTAAGGCTCTTGGCTGTGAACCGTAGTTCTTCGGCGGTGAAGGGCACGAAGCCCCACATGTTGACGCAGGCCCGATTATAGGTGTCGAGAAACAACTCCACTTCTTGCATGAAGCGGTTGCGGTCCATGTGCCGCAATTCCACGCCCGTGCGTTCGATCACTTGCTTGAAAAGGGGTTCCAGCTTGGCGCGCACTTCCGGCAATTGATCCAACTCGCCCATGTAGGCCAACAGGTCGTGGGTTTTGCGAAACCCATACTCCTCGATCAAGTGGGCATAATAGGGCGGGTTGTAGGTCATCATGAATGTGGGTGGACTGTCAAATCCCTCGATCAGCAACCCGCACTCGTAATTCATCGAAGGATTAGCCGGCCCTCGAATCTTGGTGATATTGCGTTCCGCCAACCAGGCCCGCGCGGCGTCGAACAGGGCATTGGCGGCCTCCTGGTCGTCGCGACAATCAAAGAACCCAAAGAATCCGCGGTCGTCGCGCTGCACACGATTATGTTCGTGATTCAGAATCACCGCCACGCGCCCGCAAACCGTGCTTCCGCGCCGCGCGACAAACGTGTCCATTTCAGCAATTTTCTGGAAGGGATGGTACTTCCAGCCAAGCAATTGCTTCTGGTTTTGTTGAAGCGGCGGAATCCAATTCGGATCGTGGCGATACAACTCCCAAGGAAGTTGGAAAAAATCACTGCGATCGCGGCGGGTGCGTACCGCGGATACCACCACTTCAGCCATGGGATGTTCTCTGTCTCCTGTGAGCAGCAAGCAAAGGTGGTAGTGTAGAGTTGCCGTCGCCCAAGGTCAATTCCGAACGGGGTTTAGGAATTGGCACCCTACAATCGGGGTGCGGGCGGGCTGCCGCAAACTGGCGCTGCCTTAGGCATTGGCGGCAGCAAACGACCCGCCCTCGGATTGAATCCGGGAGCGGGCCCGCTGCTGGTTTGCTGCTATTCCGCATCAGACGGATTCGAAAGACCCGGCAGTGCTATCTGGAATTATTATTCGGCAGAACCGCTCGACAGGTCTTCGCCAATTGGTTCGGCAGAAATCTCGATAGCCAGTTCGCCATGGTCGGACTTGCGGTATCCCAGGTCGCGAATGACCTCCAGAATCTCGCTGCACGTGGGAAACATGCGGCCGCTGCGACGCTTGTACGCGTCGAGCGCATTCATGAATTCCACTTCATCATTCGTGTAATCGCGTTCGCAGGTGGTGGGATCGATCTGGCGGCGACGCGGGACCTTGCGACGCTCCGTCTGCCGACGCTCTTCAGCGACAGGCATGTCTTTCTTGCGGCGATCGTTGCTCTTGCGGCGTTCCTTCGCTCCTCGACGGTCGACCGTGACAGGCTGGCTCGACTCTTTGGACTTCGTCACGGAGCGTTACTCCCCTGGGGTGGCGGATGGATCGGCGCATCCACTAGGCCGATCGGGTGTGATAGTTTGATGGCTCTGCCAGGCGGCGCGGATACGCGATCGACAACGACGGCGTTGCCCTGGGGGCCATGCCATCCAAGTCGAGGCATCCTTGTTCCGCCCGGCGTGTAGGGAAATCGACACGGCTCCCTGGTAAAGTTTACCGGTCAGGAAAACTGTGCAATTCTGACCGATGGCGCAAAGATTGTCGTTCTGCGAAGCTTTCCGGTTGTGGGGGCAGATGCATCGCGTCCGGAAAATATAGCTCAGGCAAAACGCTGCGGCGGGAAGCACGGGTTGTAACAACCACAGAACCGTGCCCAGTAAGCCGGATTGCACCGAATTTAGCGGTTGTGCGCAAGCAACGAGCCGGCAGGGCTATTGCCCGCCGGCTCGCAGGGATGTCGTTCCCGGTTCGTCGACAAAGTCGTTAGTCTCGGCTGCTGCCGAACCGCATGATGTAGTACAGCAGGATCAACACGGCTTGCAGCGTTGCCGCCACGTAGGTCCATGCCGCCGCATTCAACACGCGATTCACATGCTCCATTTCATATTGCGGAACAATCGAATGGGCGACCAGAAGCCGTTTGGCCCGATTGCTCGCGTCGAACTCAACCGGCAGATTGATCAATTGGAAAAACACCACGCAGCCGAAAGCAATGATGCCCACCCAAAGCAGGGGCTGCAGGTTTAGGATCGCGCCAAAAATGATCAGCAGAATACCCATCCCCGACCCGAAACTGGCGGCAGGTACGGCGGCATTACGAATGACCAGGGGCGCATACCGCTCGGCGTCTTGCAAGGCGTGGCCAGCTTCGTGTGCGGCGATACCCACCGCCGCCATCGACCGGCCGTTGAACACGCCGGGGCTGAGCCGAAGCACTTTTTCCCGCGGGTCATAATGGTCTGATAGTTCGCCGGGAACCTGTTCAATGCCCACGTCGAACAATCCGGCATCGTCCAGAATCCTTCGTCCGGCCTGAGCGCCGCTCATCGACGCCGGTTCTTGTTGGGCCGCGGCGTACGTCGAGCGGACGCGATATTGTGCCCACAGGGCCAACACAATCGCCGGCGCAATCGCCACAAAATACATGGGATCAAAGATCATCGGTTATTTACCTCTTGAGCGGCAAGTCCAGGCTGGACGTTTAATGGCAGCATCCAATCCGTCGGGCCATCCGCGATGGAATTGGCTAATCGTATTTCGTCAAAAGTGACAAATTCTTTCGCGTTGCCGAGGTAACGGCAAGTCCTATTCCAAACCCAAACGTCAAGAACCTTGACATTGCCTGAAGTCGCTTCGCGGAATTCGCCTACAGGCGGCACAAATGGGGGGCATGAGCCTTGCGCCGGTGTGGCAAGACGCGATTTTCCGTCGAACCGAATTTCTGGCTAACGATCCCCGGGGGGACAGGGCCGCGTCAGTGCTCGCGGCCCCCCCATCCTATGCCATGGTGCCGCGTTTCTCCGGCGATTCAACGCGACGGCTGCGCAGCGCGGCAGCGAATTCGATAATAGAACACCCGCAGCCCCGCCCAGATCGCAATGAACGCGCCCAAGCCGACGGCAAGTAGGGCAAGACAGAACCCCAGGAAGAGTGGCAAGGGAATCGCGACTACCTCCCAACGGTCCCCATCGCTTTCAGAAAGGCTTTCGATGACCACAAAGCCGTCGGCCACGAAAACCTGCGTAATCCCGTCCGGCAGCAACCAACAAACGGATGAAACCAGCCACCATACCCCAAGGGGGATCAGCACCGCCGCGCCCCAGGGCAACCACCATAACTTGATTGGCATTGGATTTGGCAATTGGCCCTGGCCGCTGCTACGAAAATCTTGGGAACCGCATCTGTATCTGGGGGATGGCGCAGAGCGGCCCAAGTGCGCGTGCAGGCTGCCGAACGCCTGGGGTGCGTTCCAGGCCCAGCCGAATTGCGGCGCTCGTGGTCGGTGTTGCCCGCTGGCGCACTACCGTTGGTAGATCGGCAGATACGCGTTTTCGAGCTGCAGCATCGTCAGATTCAGTGCCGTTACATAAATCGGACCGATGTTGCCGGTCCAGGCTCCTTCGGCCGATTGTTCCTTGAGCACCTTGTCGAACAGCTTCTGGCGAAAATCGGTCCAATCTTTGCCGCCCATGCGATACAGGGCCTGGCTGTAGTAATAGTACGTGTAGTGCCAGTGGCCAAACGCGTTGCGGGGATTGTTGACGTCGTACAGGTTTCGCTTGCAGTAATCGAGCAGCTTGTTGACGTAATCGCTCTTGTACTCGCCCGCGTTGAACAAACACGCCACGGCGGCGGCGGTGATGGCGGGCCGACTGCTGCCGCGGTTCTTGGAACTGTAACAAACGCCGCCATCAGGCATGGTGCAATCGTGGATGTACTTGATGGCCTTGTCGATCGCTTCCCGCGGGACGGGAATACCGGCATTGCGGCAACCCCGCAAGCCTTGCACCTGGGTGACCGTGGTCGACCCCTCGTCAAAATTACCGCCATCCTTTGCGCTCACATAGCCCCAACCCCCAGCGGGAGTTTGCGCCTTCACGCAAAAATCGACTGCCCGGGTGAGGGTTTCGGTCAACCGTTTTCGCCGCTGCATATCCTCTTCTTCGCCCAGCACCTGGGAGAGAAACAGCATCGAAAATCCGTGACCGTAGGTGTAACGATGGTCGTTGATTTCACCAATTAGCCCATTGGACTTGGTTTGGGCCATGAGGTAGTCGGTTGCCCGGCGAAGTTGCTCCGCATATTTGCCTTGAGTCGTCGTGGAACCTTCGGCCAGCAGGGCGACTCCGGCCAGGGCAGTCATCGGCACTCGGTATTGATTTTGGGCATCCCAGCGTCCGACGCGGTTCTGCGCCTTGGCCACCCAATCCAAACCTCGCTCGACGGCACTTTTCACCTTCGGATCCACCGCCGCATGCGCACGACGAGCGCCTGATGATAACCACCACGATGTGCCGAGGGACGCAGCGGCCATGGTTGAGAGGGCCTGACGACGGCTCAATCCGTCCGACATGGTCCGGCTCCTTTCCACCTCAAAGGTGGTTTGAACGTATGAGTTGCAACTTTTCTCGGGTAGCCACCGTGGATTGGTCGCCCTGCGGCGGCAAAAGTTCATTGTATTTGACCGCCGGGCGCCGCCAGAGTGGTCGCGACCGAAAATTGACCTCCGCGATCTACCCTCTCAATCTAATGCGCAAGAGACGTCCACGCACCCACTTAATGCCATGAAATCGGGGTCCCCCTGGGAACTCTAGCCAGGCATCAAAAAACCCGAAGAAAAAACTGGCCAGAGTTGCCGCCAGCCGCGCGTTACAGAACAAAAGGATTTTGGAGACGGTAGTTGGGATGAGATTCCAGGTAATTCTGCACACGTTCGGTACTTGAAACAGCCTGCGGCAGGAAAACCAACGCTTGCTCCAGCCGCTCGTTCGGTTCGGCGCAGCTAAAACGAATGAATCCAGCCCCCGCTTGGCCAAAACATTCCCCGCCAAGGCAGGCCACGCCCAATTGGTCGTCGGCGCCCTCGAGCAGGTACATAGCCAGCCCGTGTGAGGTGATGCCCAACCGGTTGCAGATCGCCTTCACATTGGGGAAGACATAAAACGCCCCACCCGGCATCAGACATTGGATCTCTTCGATACGGTCGAGTCCGGCAGCAAGCAGTTCTACTTTTTCGCGGAACTTCTGCATGTTTTGATCGCGTTCCTCATTGTCTTTCAGCAGCGCCGCGGCACCGGCCAATTGCACGAAAGGCGGCACGCACGAAAGCGAGGCGTTGATCAGATTGCCCAGTAGTCGGGAATTCTCTTCGCTGGCCACGGCGTACCCCAATCGCCAGCCGCTCATACTATACGACTTGCTAAAGGTGTAAGCCGCAATGGCTTGCGAAAACATTTCCGGCTCGGACAAAATCGTCCGATGCTCGCCTGTCCAGGCCATGTGGTTGTAGGGTTCATCGCTGAAAACGGCGATATTTTTACCCCGAATGAGGTCGGCAATCTGTCGCAAATCATCGGCCGTGGCCACGCCGCCCGTGGGGTTGTGCGGACTGTTGAGAAAGATCGCCTTGGGTTGCGGATCCTGGCTCAAGAACCGCTCCACATCGGCGATGTTGGGCCGAAATTCGTGCTCTTGCTTCAAATCGACGATGAATGCCCGAGCATTGCGACTGGCGATGTTCGGCAAGTAGGTGGGGAAATAGGGCGAGAATACCAGCACGCCGTCGCCGGGATCGAGAAACAACTGGCAAAACAGGGTTTGGAAAATCTTCGCCCCGGGCGCCACCGTGATGTTCGCGGCCGTTACCTCCAGGCCGTATTCGGCGCGAACGCGTTCCGCGGCAGCCTCCCGCATCCTCGGTAGACCGGCGGAGGGACCGTAATGAGTTTCGTCCGATTCAATGGCTGCTATGCCTGCCCGCTTGGCTTCGGCGGTGGAAGGAAACGGGCTATCGCCTATCTCCAATTCGATCACGTCCTTGCCGGCCGCCTTGAGTTGCTTGGCGACCGCGAGCACGGTGAACGCCGTTTCGACCGTCAGTTTTGTCGCAAAATCGCTGTGGCATACAGGCATGATGAAGGCAATTTGGGGTGAATGGGTGATTTGGCATCAGCCAGCGGGGGGCATGGGAACACCAGCGTTCGCTCCTGCCCCCGGTCATCGATGGCCGTCGACCTACTTCAAGGCGATCGTTTTGCGCAAGGGGCGGAGCATGCTTTCCACCACGCATTCATCCACCACCTCGCGGCACACCTGATGCAAGCGTTCGAGCGTGGTTTCGAACGTGCTGCCGGCCTCCAAGCTGCCGTACCAGCGGGCCGTAACGTACACACTCAATTGCTCTTCAGGATACTCACCCGAGCGAACGTGAAACTCGCTGGTGCGGGTGACCACACTCACGCGGCACTGGGTGCGACAATCTTCGTCGAGCGAGAGCACGATCGAAGGCTCTAAGCCGATAACCGAGGCGTTCTCCATTTCAGCCAACTTCTCGAAGGCGGGGTTGAGTCCTAAAGCCTCGGCAATTAATTGGTTATGGTTTCCCCGATACGTAAAATCAAAACCGTAGAGCAGGTCCAGCGCTTCGCAATCGAGAGGGCTGGCCGAGAGCATGAACGGCGCCAAATCAAGGATCAACTTGTGCTGACGCATGGCATCGTCCACCCCGTTGGGGTTTACCATGCCCGAACTGAGCCGCCGGGCTTCAATCGTGGCCCAGCGGTACTGCCCGCTTTCCTTGTCCTCTTCCAGGATGAAGTCTCCCTTATCGCGGCTGTAGAAGTTCCGCATGGTGGGATATTCTTTCTGCAATCGTTCGAAGAAGTGCAGAATGGTTTCGCGACTCGCCGGAAGGTCCATCTCCGTGCTGAGGTTAAGATTTACGTAAAAATCGTCGCACAAGGAACTGTATGGGTGCATGGAAAAGTTCCTTTCCTTTGACGCTCAAGAGATGGTCGGAACGGAGCGTCGTCGGTGACGCCTCCGCGGTTTTACAGCCCCTAACTCAACCTGGCCATCCGGCCATTTCCTCCAGAACACGGCTGGAAAATCGAGATGACGTTAGGATTCCATAGTATAGAATGGTGCCAATTCCACTGTCAAAGCCCTGATCGCATACGGAGTTCCGTCATGTCCACGGCGTTGATGCCCCCGAGGTCGGCGCTGCATGCCACCTCCCATGGCACCCTGGCACGGCAGCAAACGCATACTGTACAAGTATTTCCTAGCGAGCTGGGCTGGCAAGGCATCGCCGGTTGCGATGGTCGCCTGGCAATGCTCACCTTTGGCCACGCCACCCCCCAGTCGGTTTGGGAGTGGCTCAACAAACACGTCCGCGAACCGCTCGAAGCTGACGACTGGAACACCGCCCTGGCAGAGCGATTGCAAGCTTTCGCCGTTGGCGAGCGTGTGGACTTTTCCGATGTGCCGCTGATGACAGGTCCCGAAACGGATTTTCAGGCCGCCGTGATTGCCGCATGTCGGGCCGTTCCTTATGGCGCCACCGCAACGTACGGACAGCTAGCAGCGGCAGCGGGTTCGCCCCGCGCCGCCCGAGCGGTTGGCAACATCATGGCGGCCAATCGCACGCCGCTGGTCGTACCCTGCCATCGCATAGTGCCGGGCGGCAAGCGCCAACCGGGCGCGTATTCTGCCGGCGAAGGGGTGCGCACCAAGTTGCGATTACTCGAGATGGAAGCGACTGCCAGGTAATGCCTCTACAATGGTTCATCTTTTAGCGCGTAATCGCCGCAAACAGGATGGGAAATCGGCACCTCCCCGCGATCGACGCTGACATGGAGCAGCAAGCAACGTCTATCGCCTAACCACGCTACGGAGCATGCCTCCCATGTTTGAGTTGCCTTTTTCTCGTCGCCAGGCCCTGAAGTGGGGCGCCGCAGCGGGCTTGGCTTGGAGTTTGCCTGGCGACAGCCTTCGGTCGACCGCCGCGCGTGCGGCCGACGAACCACCGCCCACGACCGACACGCACGGCATTTTGGAACCAGGCTCCAAACCGGAGCGGCTTCTGGAGGAAGGGGCCGGCGAAGGACCGGCCTGGGATCCCGACTGGGGCCTGCTGTTTTCGGGCGAGGACGGCCATATTCGCCGCCTCGACGCCAACGGCAAGGTCCACATGTTTCGGGCGAATGCCGGCTCGAACGGGCTGCTATTCAACCGCGACGGCAACCTGCTCGTTTGCGAACCGCGTTTGCGCCGCGTGACTCGAATGAATCGGGAAGGCGAGCTGACCGTGCTGACCGATAATTTCGAGGGCAAGAAGTATAACCAGCCCAACGACATTACGGTGGATTCGCAAGGACGGGTGTACTTCAGCGATCCACGGTATGGCGACCGCGGCGACATGCAGTTGGCAGACCCTTCGGGTCGCAAAATCGAAGGGGTGTACCGGATTGACGCCGACGGCAAGGTGACGCGTATCATCGCCCACGAGGTCGATCGACCCAACGGCGTGCTGGTCACTCCCGACGATCGCTACCTGTACGTGGCCGACAACAATAATAACTTACCCCTAGGGCCGCGAAAGTTATGGCGATTTGATCTTCGCCAGGACGGCACGGTCGATCTGGAAAGTCAACGCCTGGTTTACGACTGGGGTCGCGGACGCGGTCCCGACGGAATGGTCCAAGACGAACAAGGCCGAATTTATGTGGCCGGCGGGTTGAACCGGGAGAATCCTCCTCACGAAACGGTAGGCAACCACCCCGGCGGCGTTTACGTGTTCGACGCCGAAGGCAAATACCTCCTCCTGATTCCCATTCCGGTGGACGAGGTGACCAACTGCACGTTCGGCGGCGAAGACTTGAAAACGCTTTACGTTACGGCCGGCGGCACGCTCTGGACGGTGCGCACGCGCTCCCCGGGCAAAATGCCTTGGCCAAAGCGGGGGTAATTTCTGGAGTGCGGAGCGGCGCAACCAGAATGCGTGAGTACGCCGCCAAAGGCAGACAGACTCGCGAGTGCGGCAGTCGGCCGACACCTCGACCTGAAGTCGAGGTGGATTCAAGAAACTGTCGATATCCCGAAGATCCCGGGAAAACCGCCAAGTTATGGCTCCGTTAGCCCTGTGACGCTGTTTGGGCCGCCTTCACCCGCGCGCTGAGTCGCGATTTGCGACGAGAGGCGGCATTGGCATGAATCACGCCCTTGGCGGCGGCCTGATCAAGACGTTTGCAAGCGACGCGGAACTCGGCCAGGGCCTTCTCCAAATCGCCAGCCTGCGATGCTTCGCGGACTTTTCGCGTTTGGGTTCGCAGTAAAGATTTCACCGCGCGATTGCGTTCGCGACGCTCCAAACTCTGCCGCAAACGCTTCTTGGCACTCTTGGTGTTGGGCATGGTCGATCCTGGCGAATTCAAATATCCGTAAGTTGGCTCTCAGTTTGACCGCTTGGCGGCATTCCGCGTTCCTGATCCGCATGATGCAACGGCAGGTTGCGGAATCGTAGACGCCCGACTCAACCTGGGTTCATCAACCGCTCAATGCGGCCTGTGGCGGCCGCCAATGAGGTAAAAGCTGGGCGAATCAATAGTTTGACGCGAACCCCCACTGCTGTCTAGACCCACGGCAAGCGAAATTTGCAGAACGTTCTGGGGGGCAATTGGCAACTCTGCCGTGGCAAGCGTCTCTCCCAATCCCGCGAGAAAAACACGGTCGTCGGCCTTGCCGACGAAACATCAACCAGGGGCCTTGGAAGGGGGACTCATGGCATGGGCTGAGCACTTTGCTCAGCCAGCCACAATTCAATTGCAACCTGGTTGCGCTGCGTCTGCCGCACGATCATGGTTTGCGACGTTTCGTCGACGGTCATGTCCGCGAAGCCGCCGTTTTCTGTCCACGACTGGGGATCGATGGCACGGCGAATCCGGTGTGTCCATACGCCCAGCGGTTCGTCCTTGCTAACCAGCCGTCGCAAATCATAGAACTCGGTTTCCGCTTCCGCAATCAAGCGCGTATCACCGGCAAGCTCGACCGTGGCCGCGTCGACCATGCGCCACGTCACACCTAACTCGGTGGTCAGCTTTTGCAATGCCACGGCCAGCGTCTCATCCGTAACCGATAGCTTCACCAGGCGCTGGGCCCAAACCGTCTCCGGCAGGCTTGATGGATCGAGCAGGATCCGCACGCCCGATTTGGCCTGCAAGTAACGCGCAACTTGCCGTAG